>Ga0209084_1001007_pt1 | contig 24938 bp, 25 predicted proteins | sample C_130820_MF_Meta_FD_187309 | JGI IMG/M metagenome (GOLD analysis project Ga0209084, IMG submission 187309) | Freshwater microbial communities from Lake Croche, Canada to study carbon cycling - C_130820_MF_MetaG (SPAdes) (version 2) | ecosystem: Environmental > Aquatic > Freshwater > Lake...
TATATATAATCTAACCCACAAAAACCTAGATTATTTAAAAGAAATGAAGAATATTACAAATAAAGAACATAAACTTGCAGAATCAAGTATAACTTTAAATATCGATAATATTCTTCATGAAAGTGATAAAATCATACTACATCAAAACTATAAATATCTAATTTGGTCATTTTTAGCAGTTAGCGCCGTTCTAATTACAGTAAGTATAAAAAATAAATAATATTAATATTATTTATATAATGTCTTTGTCAGAAATACAAAATAATAATAAACAAATCTTGATAGATATTCAATCATTGCAAAAAATAGAACAAGGATTAATCAATACATTAGATACAAATACAAATATAACAACGAAACAACAAGAAGAGATAATTAATAAAATTAATCAAATTTCTAAAATGCGTATGAATTTATATCAAACATTGAATGATGTAAATAATTACTTTAAACATACCTTAACAAATTCAGAAGATGTGCTACAAGAGCAAACCGCCGCTATTAATATAGTAGAATCTGAACTGTCACAAACAAAGAAAAGAATCGCATTATTGGAAGAACAAAATAATAATAAAATTCGCTTGATTGAAATTAATAATTATTATGGAGAGAAATATGCAGAACATACTACTCTTGTTAAAACAATTGTATTTTTGCTCATTCCTATAATAATTTTATCAATGTTGTTTAATAATGGGTTTTTACCAAAAAATATATATATTGTTTTATTAGTAATTATATCGTTTATAGGTGGCATTTATGTTATTACGCGTTTCTTATCTATTTGGAACCGCGATAATATGAATTATCAAAAATATTCTTGGATGTTTAGTCAACCTTCAAAACATCAAATAAATAGCGAGCCAACTAGCACTATTGACCCGTGGGCCAAAAAGACATCCAGCATACTTATGAGTTGTCCAACACAGCAACAACAACAAACTTCTTCAGAAAGTAATGCTATAAAAGAAACTTTTATAAATAATATATTAACAAAGCAAACCCGCGTGTATAAAAAACCAGATATTACATTAAATACGTTTGTAAATCCTAGTAATGCTTTAAGCTACAAACAATAATATATAATTATAATATAGTAAAAATGAATAATTTTGATATTAATAAATTCAATGATTTTATTAATAGCGCAAACCAAGTTTTATCTTGTGGTCCTTCTTGCCAACAAGAGAAAAAGAATGAAGACTTAAAACAAAAGTATTTAGACGCAAAAAGTAATTTAGTTACAGCCCCCACACAATTAGAAAAGGCTACCCAAGAATATATAACATTTACTCAAGGTGAATCTGGATACAATGAATATATTGAAAAAACATTGAAATCAAAGGCAGACCATATAAGTGACGTGTATTTAAACAAATTCAATAACGAGTTTAAAATAATAAATACCGAGATAGATAGTTATGGTGGTTTAACTATTAACTTTAATAACATTATTGAACTATTAAAAAAATATAAAGTAGAAAATCAAACCCTTGAAAATAAGATTAAATCAATGTCTTCTAACATAATTACAAATGACAGAAAAACATATTATGAAGATCAAAGTAACGGCGACCTTCGCTATTATTTTATATTATTATTAATAATATATTATATATTTGTTGCAATTTATGCTTATTATAAATCTAATAATAATTTTAAAACGCACATAGTTATTATATTTTTAATGATTATATATCCTTTTATAGGGAGTTTTATTATAGGATATATTATTTTTGTTATACATAAAATGATAAGTTTATTTCCACAAAATGTATATATAAAATTATAAATCATCTATTTCGTTTGCGTCATCTTCTGGATACTGTATTTTAACTCCGTGCCAACCAGTTTGTTTATGACACCCATATTTTTTATCCATATAAGTATATAATTCTTCTCCTTTTGGCATTTTTTTATTACCTTGTTCTTGTGTAAACCAGAATTTAAAATGATTAACAAGCTCCTGTTTTTTAATGCGATCTTTATTATCACCCGTTTTAATAATATTTTCTTTAATAAATGCTGATATATGATCTTGACCAATTCTGTATTTATATGATGCATTTAAAATATATTCACTATCAAAAACATTACCATTCGTTTCAAATGCAACTTTTACTAACATACTTGCAAAAATTGGTGCGAAAATAGGAAGCTTTTCTTTTAAAGACTTGTCTTTTTTATAAACATATTCGCTTTCATCATTATATTGTTCGTCGTCATCTATAAACTTTGATATAAAATCTACTTTTCTAATTCTTCTCCAAGTACCATCATCATTACTTTCAATATCAAATAAATTATTTGTACACACTACAAGCTTAAACTGTGGCTCGAATGTTTCACTTTCACTATAAAGAGCTCTTCCTTGAATTGGGTCGCCACCGGTTAATTCTTTCATAATACCTTCATTTAATTTAACACCTTTAGTGGGTTCTTGCATAACTGCGTATCTAATACCTTTTAACTGAATAATTTCGGATGATGTGCCTCCAATCGTATTTCTCTTTTCTGTTACAAGAGTAATTGGTACAGTTCCTTTATAATCTCCTAAAACAAATGACATCAAGTCCGCAAGAATTGATTTACCATTACTGCCACTCCCGTGATAAACATTAAATGTTTGATTTTTATTAGTACCAATTAAACAGGACGCTAAATGTTCATACATATAAGAATTTACCTCTTTAATTGGGAATAACTTATTCATAAAATCTTGTATTTCTTGTATAATATCAGAATGCGTTATTTCATCAATATGTATATAATCAATTCTTGTTGTTTTTGTGATATAATCTTGAGGGTACCCATCTCTAAATATCTTATTATTGAAATCAACTACACCGTTATTAAAACACAATAAATATTTATTCGTATCCATATTTTTAATAAATTCTTGATCATAAAATAACTCTGCTGCTTCACGCATTATATTATTTTTATCATTTGTTTTTTTTAGTTTCTGCATAATATCAGATAAATATTTCATTCTTTTTTTTAAAAACTCTGCCCTATCATCATTTTGGTCAAAATGATGATATTCATTTTGACAAACTTCTCTTAAATTAGAATAAAGACTATGAACTTCTTTAGAAATTTTTAACCTAAGTGTAAGACCACGATCTATTTCCCATCTATGATTTTTAAATACATACCATATTCCTTTTTTATCAAAACTTACACATACGTATACGTCTTTATATTTGTGATGAATAACCTGCGCAATGTCGTGTTCGGTTTGTGTTTCTAGTGATAGCTCAATATAATGTTCTAATGTAGTTGCCTTTATTTTTTCATATTCTTCAAAATTGTCTTGCTTACACCAATACATAATAGACCTTCTAGTAACACCCGTTTTAGATATGTTAAAATATTTACACCAGTCGCTGTATAATGATGGTATGGTGTTATAATCAAAATCAGTTGCTTTACTTCGTAACATTACCCAAGATAAGAATAATCTCTCATCTGTATGTTTTAGTGCAAATGCCACCTGTCTATTTAATAAGTGTGAGCCTGGGTCATAATACTTAGATGGCAATGCTTGAGTATATAAATGAGTTTCATATATTTCTCTCTCATCTGTTTTTAAATTTTTAAAAATGTGGTCAATTGCTTTTTGTAATATATCTCCATTTGTAATTTCATCTAATTGAATACCTTGACTATTTATTATATCATTTTCTACATCTACAATAAGATTCATTTTAGTTTTGATAGCATTTTTTTGAGGTTTTTTTTTATTTAATCTTTTATTATATTCATCAATAATCTTAGGATTAATTTCATATTTTGGTATATTATTATTTTGTGCAGATAATTTGTAAAAATTATTTTTAATATCAAACTCTTCAATTGTTAATTCATCCATCATAAATTCGCCATCATGAGTATCATAATTAATTGCAAAATAATAAGTAAATTCATAAGCCTCATTATCTGGTTTTCTTGAACCATATAATTGCCAATTTGTAGTACCTTTGCTGATTCCTTCATCTAATACGGCATCATATGAATTTATAAGAGGTAAGTCCCAAGTTTCTTCTAATTTTGTTATCATTCGCTCTCTGATCATGCATTGCATGACGTGATCTATTTGTATGCCTACCATCATATGGATTCCATCTTTAGTTAATGTTTTATCTGCTAATCTATTTACATTTTTTTTTTCAAATATATAGATGTAATATGGTTTATTTTCTTCAAAAATAAAGAAGTTTTTAAGTTCTTCTAAATATAAATTTATCATATCAATAATATAATCTTTTGAATGTTTTCTCTCTTCTACATCATAACTATATCTAAAATCAAAATCAACTAATAATGGACATTCAGTATCTAGTTGTTTTTCTGTTAAATATTCTCTTTTTTTTTTAACAAACACATCATCGTAATATAATTTATAGAATTCTTTCAAATTTTCAGTTGGTATCATATATGACCCACCATAAATATTCATTTCTTTATTACCGATTCTTGTATGTGTAATTTTTTGAGACGTGTTCTTATCATTTTTACTGCTATGCTTTGATAAAAACTCACCTAGGTCTTTAAAGTGTGACATATCCATTATAATTATTATATTATAATATAAAATAATTCTAATTCAATTTTAAAAATAATTTATTCATACTAATAATAACAATAATAAAAAAATGAAATAAATAAATTATAATTAAGTATATTATAAAACTTAAAATGCATTTTTGTAAAGTCTGTGAAAATATGTGTTATATTCAAATTAGTAGTACAAATCCAAATCAATTATTATATTATTGTCGAAACTGTGGTAATGAAGAGAATGAATTAAATGTTGATAATATTTGCATTTCTAAAATTCAAACCAATAAAAGTAACATAGATTTTAGTCACATTGTAAATAAATATACTAAATTTGACCCTACTTTACCAAGAATAAATAATGTGTTATGTCCAAATGAAAATTGTAAAACAAATATGAGTAAAGTTGAGGATGAAAATAATGAACGAGAAATTATTTATATTCGGTATGATACAATTAATATGAAATATATTTACTTATGTAGCACGTGCGATACTATTTGGAACCCAACCGAAGAAAAATAGTTTAAATAAAAATTGATTTAATAAATATAAAAGTAATCTATTATATATTTATAAGAATGAGTGATTTTGAGTATAGTGATTATGAAAGTGATAGCGATGATAGTATTAATGGGTTTTATTCCGTAAAAAAATTGCAAATTACAGATAAAAAGGATAATAAATTAGTAGATGTAGATGTAGAAGGAGAAGAAATTGATGAAATCGTAAGCGATGAAGAAGAAGAGGAAGATGAAAATGATGTTGAGGCTGAAGAGGAAGAAATTTATGATGGTGGTGCTATAGACAAATATGATAGTGATTATGATGATATTATTAACGATAACGAAGATGACGATGACGATGACAGTGAAAAAGAAGAAAATAAGACGAATAATAAAATGAAAAATAATAAAACTTTAGAAAATAAAAAAGGAGGTAAAAAAGGTCAAGTTAAAATAATAGAAGAAAATTATGATGAAGATATAGTGGAAGAAGAAGACGATGAAGAAGAATATGAAAACGAGAATTATTTACAAAAATTTGATGATGATATAAATAAAAGTTATATTATGGAATTTCATCCAGAATGTTTTAATCATAATTATGATGAAATAACTGCATTCTCAAAAGTTACAAGAGATTCTTATAATATTATTGTTGACCCGTTGCATAAAACCCTTCCCTTTTTAACAAAATATGAAAAAGCGAAAGTGTTAGGACAGCGCTCTAAACAAATTGAAACTGGAGCAAAACCATTAATTAAGTTAAATGAAAATATAATTGACAGTCATATTATTGCTGAATTAGAATTAGAGCAAAAAAAAATACCATTTATTATAAGAAGACCAATCCCAGGTGGAGGAAGTGAATATTGGAACCTTAAAGACTTGGAGTTAATTAATTTCTAAATATATATAAAATTAAAGTAATTAAATAATTAAAGTGATTTTATTATTTATAAAACATAATGAATAAAGTTGCATTATGTTTTATAATTAACTATGAACATAAGTTACATAAAGAAGAAATTTGGAAAGAATGGATAAAACCAAATAAAGATATTATAAACATATATTTTTTTTATAAAGATTACAATAAAATAAATTCAGAATGGATTAAACAGCACGCAATACCTTTAAAGTATATATGCAATACTTCATATTATCATGTAGTGCCCGCATATATTTCTGTAATGAATTTTGCGTTGAAACACGATAGTGCAAATATATGGTTTTGTTTTTTAACTGACACGTGTTGTCCAATTATACCATCCGATAAATTTCGATATTTATTTTTTAAAAATATGAAACAAAGCATTATGTCACATTCTCAATGTTATTGGAATATTCATTTACATAAAAGAGCTAATCTATATTTATTACCAGATGAATTGCGACTTGCTAATGCACCGTGGTTTATTTTAACAAAAGAACACGCAATTGATTGTATAAATTTTATGATTCATAATAATAAGTTATTTAATACTATATGCGATGGAGGACTGGCTAATGAAAGTATATTTGCTATAATGTTAAAATATTATGGTAAGCTTGATACTGTAATAAATTCATCCACGCATATTACAGATTGGTCGCGAATGACCAGTGCAACAAGTCCCCATATATTTATTGAAGGAAATAAAATGGATTTAAACATTATTGACACTTCTTTGTATAATAATAAATATTCTATTTTTATTCGTAAAATATCAAATGAATTTCCAGATGCAATTTTAAGAAAATATATTTTTATCGAAAGAAAAAAATATATTTTTATATTTTGGTCATGCTTTTATTTGTTATGTATTTTTATTTTTTATTTTTATTTTTATTTATTTGTCGGATTACTTTAGAACACTACATATAAAATAACATACTCGCAAAAGAATAATTAACTTGTTTTCCATCTATTACCACAATTAATACAATTTACATATATATTCATTGGTTCATCTGCAGAACGTACTTGTAACATATAATAAGTACATTCATTTTTATTACATTTTCTACATTTAAATGTATCTGTTGCTGCTTCAATATTATTTTCTGATTTAAGTTTATCTTTTTTACTTTTTAAATCTAACTGTTTTTCCCATTTTGCTGGATACATTTCTTGATGTGTCATAAAAGCAACTGTATGTGGTTGTATAATTCCATCATTTATGTGTTCTATAAGTTTATTATCAATATTTTTTAAATTAATTAAAATAGTTCTTAGTCTATCAGTATAAATTTGTATAAAATAAGGATTATTCCATTTTTTAATTACTTTACGGGTAGTTGCTTCTTGTAAAGAATAATTAAAAATGCCTTTTTCTAAGTTTAAAGAATTTTTACTATTATTTATAATATTGTTTATGTGTAATCTTATATTTTTACGAAACTCATCCGGGTTATCAATATTCTTTAATGATCGTGACATCTTAATTACAATTTATAATATATATTTAAATGTATTTCATTTTTATTTTTAATATTCATAATCTTCTGCACTTAATTCTGAAATACTATCCCATTGTTTTTGCATTGTCAATTCTTCGGAATGAACTGTATCACTGACTTCACTGTCATCTTGTGAATCTACTACAAAACCATCTTTTAAGTATCCTTCTTTTGTTTTGTTATTTGCTGGAACGCATTCTAACTCGTCTTCTTCTGATTCATCTTCTTCTTGATACTTTGATAAATCATAAAACCCCCCGAATAATTTTTCATACATTTTTTCCCACAATTCAGTTGTTAAGCTGACATATTGAAATTGTTCATCATTTATTTTGTGTTTTGTTACAATAGCACAATTACCAAAAAATAACTTTTTATCAATTGGTGGTGGAAAATCGTATTTATTTTCATTATTGGAACGTCCAACAGTCTTACCATATACATATGTATTATAAACGACTTTTCCGATTGTAATATTCCACTTTATTTGTAAAGAAAAATCATCGTCTTTTTTAAATCCGCATTTTTTATATAATTCTTTTTCATCAAAGTCTTTCACAGATAATATTTTTAATTGTCCTGTTTTTTCAACAATTATAATATTTAATAATTTTGGCGTATTCATATTTATTACTGTGTAATAATAACCGTTATTATTTAAATTGTTTTCCCAAATATTTGATTTTTACACCGATTGAAGATTTTTAGAATGGGAGAAAAATGTAATGTGTTTTAATTATTATTAAACTAATATAATATTAGTATATGTTATTTTGGAGTATTCAAGTTACGATAATATCTATTATATTAATATTTTTAGTTCATAATTTAATTAATTTTTTCAAAAGTAATTTAACTGTTCCTAAAATAAAAGATTTAGTAAATACATCAAACCACCAATATGAAAATATTTATAATATAATTAATTCCAATAAAGATACGACCCATAATATGAAACCAATAGAAGATAAACTAACAATGAAGGATGAATTAAAGAATTTTTTGAAAACTCAGCTAAAAAAAGAAGCGGACGAACTAGACAATATTATTGAACCAAGCAAATTATCATATTCAAATTATTTATAAAGAATATAAAGACAAATAAATAAAATATGAATATAAAGATGATGATATCAACAGAAGATAAACGCTTATTGACTATTTTTCCAAACATTAAACTTTCTTATGAAAATATAATACATAAGAAAGTTTATAACTATGATTTTTGTTTAGCAATACCATATGGTAAAAAATTTTTTGCTTGGTTTACTAAATACAATGATAAAAATTTATGTTATATTATGGAATTAAATGAAAAAAAAATAAGTATCATAAGAAAATGCAACTGTGTATTTGATGAAGTATTAGTTGGAACAATTTTATATGGTACTATATTTAAAGTTTCAACGACCAGATTTTTTTCGATTGAAGATATATTTTACTATAAAGGCGAAGATATATCATACTATAATTGGTTTGACAAAATAAAACATATTAGTGATTTATTAAAAAATAATATTACACAAATACCTCCGTGTAATATTATTTTTGGATTACCATTTATTACAAATAATATTGATTTTGAAGAGTTAAATAATTTAAAATATAACATTTACTCTATTCAATTACGTTCATTTGATAGTATCAATTATACAGATACTATTTTATATAAAAACATACATATATTAAAGAATATAACAATTAACAATGATAATAATCAAATAAATAGTCATACAAAAACGAATGATAATAAGCAAACAAATGATAATAAGCAAACTAATGATAATAAAAAAACGAATGATAATAAGCAAACGAATGATAATAAGCAAACTAATAAATACGACAATGCTACTAAGAACCCTAATTTGAATAATGTTAAGAATAAATCATTTGTGTTTGAAGTTCGTCCAGATATCAAATATGATATTTATTATTTATATTGTTTTGATAATACTAACACTGAATTGATAAACTATAATATTGCGTTAATACCTGATTTTAAAACTAGTGTAATGATGAATTATTTATTTAGAAATATAAAAGAAAATTCAAATATTGATTTAATTGAAGAAAGTGATACTGAAGAAGAGTTTGAAAATATTGATGTAAATAAATTTGTAAATTTATATAAAAAAATCACAATGAAATGTTCATATAGTTACAAGTTCAAAAAATGGTTCCCAGTAAGTGTAGCAAATAATGCGGATGAAATTGTGAGTTTACAACAATTGAGTAATTATAAAATATTTGTATAACATATATATGTCATTAGGTTCAAGTAATTCCAACTTAGGTTATGGAAGTTTAGACCCATATGGAGGAACCCTTAATTTTGTGAATAAATACAGTTCAAATAATCCAGCAAATTTTAGTTCAAATGAAATTCCTGGTTTGCCAGGGTTATCTGGCGCAAAAAATAATATTGATGCTGCTGCTGGTATAGTTCCGGATATTTGTTTATTTAAAGGAGGTGCTAAAAAATTTAAAAATAAAATTAAAAATAAAATTAAAAATATCACTAAAAAATATAAGAAGATGAATCGCAAAAGCAAAGTTACTCGTTCTATTAAACAACGTCTTAGACATTTTGCTAGTAGACATAACAATAGGTCTATTGGTAGAACTTTTGCAGGTAGTAAACATCGTAATAGTAAAAAAGTAAATAAATATAGTCGTCGTAGACAACGAGGAGGATATTCACAATATCAAAATAATCTCCCAAATACTCCATCTTTTTCAGTAGGTGGTGTTCTATCATCTAGTCAATTAGGATTAGCAAATCCTCCTCCTATTAATGTATTGCCTAATTGTACTAATTGTGTAGATAATTTCAATAAATATACAATGAGTGGTTCGCCTTCACAAGGTCACTAAATACTTATACTAACCTATACAACATACTATTTTTCAATATTTACATTACATTTTTTTACCGGTATTAAACATTTACCAGTAAAACCTTTTCCATTATCATTATCATTATCATTATCATTATCTTTATCATCTTTATCATTCATACTACTTCCAAAAATAGTTAACCATTTTGTTGTATCTACTTGATAGTCATTACTATTTGTTCCAATTATGTTATAATTTTGTTTTTTATAATATGATTTTCTTTTTAACCATTGCCTTTGAAATATATCGTGTGCATCTACAAAATCATAAATAACGGGAGTGGTTGTCTCGTGCTTTGCTCTTAATATTCTTCCAACTATTTGTATAATGTCTGTCTTTGGAGTTATTAAAAATTCAGTTGTTAAACTTGGAATATCTAAGCCTTCGCTACACATTGAATAAGACGCTAATATTATGTGTTTTTTCTCCGTTTTCTTTAACTGTTGTTCATTCATTCCACCAATATAAAATCCAACAGATGCATAATTTTTACAAACAAATTTATTATATATGTATTCCAAAATATTTAAGTTATGAGACATAACAATAGTATGTGTATGTGTGATTGGTTTAACATACGGATTTTCAATATAATTTTGTTCATATGCTAAACTTTTTAAACAGGCAGGACACTTTGGTCTTTGTTTTAAACTAGCACCAGAAGAAGTTGTATTTTTTGTAATTTTAGAACTTTTTACAACTTCATCCATACACAATAAACAATAACTTACAATATTGCAACATATATTTTTGACTAAATAGTTATCATTTTTATTACATATTTTGCAATATTGTACTTGCGAATCCATATACTTTTTATGTTCTTGTATCACGGTTTTCTCTACGTCACTCACTTGTATAAACTCATTTATAACTTTTATTATAAATTCTGTTCTTCGATTATATGCGCATAGTTTGCTTATCATTGAACTGATTTGTGGATTTCCTCTATAGTCTAATATCGTATTGTTAAATTCTTCGTCTGTTGTTTTATATGTAATAGCTCTTACTTCAACATCGTGTTCGCTTTTTTTAACTGCTTTATAGATTACTTCGCCTAAAAACATCTTAAATACCTTAGTTGTTCCATCTTTTCTATCCATTGTTGCAGATAACCCTAACATATTTTTAGTTACAACTTTAAATAATGCATTTGAAAAGTTTGACTTGAATATATGATGAACTTCATCAATTATAGTTAAACCAAATGTAGAAAATATTTCTTGTGGATAATCTTTTAAAACTAAGCTTTGTAACATGGCAATAACTATATCTTTATCATCAATATCGATAAGTTGTCCTTGGATTTTTCCAATTCTTGCAGTAGGTAAAAACTGTTGAATTCTCTCTATCCATTGATTCATCAAGAATTCTTTGTGAACAATAACGAGTGTTTTCTTTTTTAACATACTAATTATGTAAAGAGATGCACTTGTTTTACCCCAAGCGCAATAGAGTTCTAATAATCCTGACCCATAATTTACTTTTGTTACATAATCAATATATTTTTGCACAACAGGTTTTTGATATTCTCTTAATGAACCGTTAAAAATCAAATTTATATCTGTGCCTTCAGGAATATTTATTGTTTTAGGCGGACCAAAATTATTTATACCATAATATTGAGGAACGTAAATTTTCTTATTTGATTCTCTATATGAAGGAAATGTAGTAGATACAGTATTTAAAGAACCAGGAGTATATGGCTTGATTGTTAAATCCAACTTAATCTTATTTTGTTGCTCATTTGTAATTTCCTTTTTTAAGATAGTATATCCTTTTTGCCCTAAATATGAATTCATTTTTATCTTTCTCTCTATATTATAGATTATTATATCTATATCAATATTATAAATAAATAAAATATAATATTATGATATATGGAACGTCTTTCAAATATTTTTAAAAAGCAAAAAATTGGCGAATTATTGTTAGGAATTTTATTTGCAGTTTATTTAATTATGGGTTATCCTACGCCAGAACCACTTGCTAACTTAGTAGATACTGTCGTAGGTAAAATATTCATATTTATGATTATTATTGCATTATTTATGTATGCAAATCCTATTTTAGCAGTTCTTTCATTATTCGTTGCATTTGATTTAGTAAGACGTTCTTCAATTATCACAGGCATTGATTCTTTAAAAAAATACATGCCTACTGAAGAAAAAAAAATGTCTCAATTTACTGCATTTAATCAGTTCCCATACACTTTAGAACAAGAAGTTGTTAGTAAAATGGCACCAATATTACAAACTGGGTCTACTTTAGTAAAATCTAGTTATACACCACTTTTAGAAAAACTACACGATGCATCACCTATTTAATTTACACTATTCATATTTATGTTTTTACTGGATGTTGTGAAATATTTATATGTAACATTTATAATTATTAATATAACAATAAATATAATTATTCCTATTAATAGTTTAATAAACATTTTTACATTTTGGCTTAAGTCAATATCGTAGTTTGTTGTTGCGGTTGTATTTATATATGTTACATCTTTTTTTTCAATTGAATTTCCTGTTGGCTGACAAGATATATAAATACCTTGTTCGCCCCCATTATTGTTATAATTCGGGCCATTTGGATTAAAAAACAAATGATTGCCCTTTGTTATCAAATGACACGGAGTAATAATACTATTTAATTTTTGTAATATTTTTGGTGTTAGTGTAATCGCATCAAATATTGAAAATACAATTACTTGACCTATTAACCCGCTTTCTGATGTATAGTTAAAAAAGGGTTTGTTAGGTATAAAATTTTGGAGAGTGAAATTAGGTATATTTAAGTTAGTAATCTCTCCATTACTTGGTGCATTTGCGGAGACTTTATTTATTATTTCTATTAATACATTTGATGTTTCAGTTAACTGTGACGATTTAGTAATTGGTATGCATACAAATAAATTTTCTCCGCCTAACTCTGGTGAATGTTCAATTATCATTTCTGCATTTGTATTTAAGTCATTGTATATATTTATTGATGGTGAATATATTTTAATATTTGATACATAATACTTTTGATTATTAAATATAACTTGTGAGGTATGCCCTTTATCATAAGTTAAACTGATAGAATCACCATTATTTTTTACAATTGAATTACTTTGATTATAATTATAATTATATGCACATTTTAAATCACAATTTCCATAAACATTTGTTTTTGTAATATTCATTGATTTGATATTTTCCATTTATATAACTATATAAATAAAAATATAAATTATTTATATAGAATGAAATTAACTAAAGGTAAAACTATTAAAAATAATATATTTAGAAAAATTAAACCTTCTTATTTATCTAATAAAACAATTAAAAAAAATTTAAAATATAAAAGTAGAGAGAAAGAAGAATTTAAAACCCCAATATTGAATGAAACTTCAAAGGAAATACTATTAGAAACAAGACCAGATGTTTCTCTAGAGACAACCCCAACTACTCATTTAGATACAAATCAAGAGACGCCTCCGGAAACAACATCAGAATCTTCTCAAGAAATAACCCCTGAAACAACAATAGAGTCCAGACAAGAAACAACACCAGAAGAACAAGAGGTTTCTCAAGAGATTTCTCAAGAAATATCCCCAGAACCAACAATGGAGACCCAACAAGTGACAGCCCCTGAACCAATGATGGAGACCCAACAAGAGGTTTCCCCTGAACCAATAATGGAGACCCAACAAGATACAACCCTTGAACCAATCATGGAGTCCCAACAAGAGGTTTCTCAAGAAACAATAACTAAGGCTCCAGATATGCCTCTCTCTATTGAAGAAAAGAATGCAGAAAAATCAGATATAACAGAACTAATTATAAAAAAATATGATTTGAGTAATTTAATTAATAAGATTACTCATGATTTGTCTGATAAAATTTTAGATAAAATTAAAACATATATCGATGAAATAATAAAAAAAGAACAAACATCAGTTCACGCTGATATTCTTACTACTTCCAAATCTCCCGAACTAAATTATGAACCTATCACAGATGAAACAAGCGACAAAGACGAACAAGACGAAAAAGACGAACAAGACAACAAAGACGAAAAAGACGAACAAGACAACAAAGACGAAAATAATGAAATTAACATAGTAACTAAAGAACTATCAGATAAATGGTAAGTATTTTATAGTATCAGTATCATATATAGTAGCTCTATATACATCATTCAATCCTTCTACTCGAACAGTATCTCCGCCATACAATCTATCTACACCATATTCATTTGATGCACTTTTACCTTTAATTGTAATTGGTAATTTAACGTTATTATATTGATTACTTACAGTATAGTATTGCCATAAATTACGATTTGTAAATACAGGTCTTCCCATTAATGGCAATATATTATCTTTATTTGATTTATGTATTGGGTTTAATATACCAACTTGTATATAAGAAGTATCAACCGCACCAACATTTGTTGAAATATTTATAGGCATAACTCTTGCAGGTGGTATATATGGGTTCAATAAAACATCTCCTGGTACTGGTTGTTGAATAAAACTATTATTCAAAAAATACGGGTTTGAGTAATCTCTTTCTATATTAGGTTGTTGTATCATAGATGGTGTAGTTTCTCTTATAGGAGTTGCTTCTTTTTGTTTTATCAAAAAAACATATGATACATATAATAATATAATGAGTGCTATTATTATTATTACCATTGTAAAATTTTCAATGCATATTACACCTTGAGGGCATTTTTTCATATTTTACGTTATATAATATGAAAATATAATTATTTACTATTTTGTCGTATTTATCGCACTTGATGTAAATTGTTTTGCCATACTAACTAAATTACCTAAACTACTTTTATTATCTCCCATGTTTCCAAGTAACCCTTCTGCTTGTGTTAATAATGGTTTCATTCCGGCAATCATAGGCCCCATTTGTTTCATGGATTCTGCTAGTTGCATCTGTTGTTTCATTAAACCTTGAGTATCCTCAGTTAGTCTTTTAATACCATCACTTCCTAATATTTTATTCAGTTGGTCGTATGCGTCTTCAATTGTAGAGGCATAATCAATATTATAGCCATTGTTATTTTTTTTACTTCTTCCAACTTCAAAATTTTCGTCATTAATAACTTCACTAGTATCATTCGTTACAGGGTCTTCATTATGTTCTAAAGGAGTAATAGGAAGTCCTAATAACTTATCCGTTGTATTTAAATCTGTTTTTTTATGTTCAGGTTTATCTTTATCTTTATTTTCCATACCTTCCTTTAGTTGTTTTGTTGAATAACTATTTAACATTGTATTTGCCATATATAAATTTACTAAAATGAACGGAATACCAAGAATAATTACTAAGTTTTGACTAAAGAAAGAAGTTAAAATAGATAACAAAATAAAATAAATGATTGCTGAAAAATCTTTCATTACAACATATCCAATTAAATTTAAATATACTATACACGATAAAATTATTAATGTTTTTTTATTATTTATAAACTTACGGATTGAATTAGTTAGAATCATTATTATATTATATAAATCTAAAAAAATTGATTCTTTTTGTTTATTAATTTAGTTAAATATAATATTACATAATATGTTATTTAACTTTGATGATTTCGATGCGTTGAATGACTCTGACGATTCTGATAATGAATTTAGCTCAAGTGAGTTTTCTAATACATCAATTAATACTATTAATTATAATTTAAATAAATATTATATAGTAATACCAGAAATTTATAATAGTAATTTACACGGGTCTCGCAATATAAATGGTAACATCATTAATTTAAATTCATATTTTATTATATTGCAGTCATTTGACTATATAAATAATTATAATAATGATTTGGAACATTTTTTTAAAAGTATAAATAGTACTGTAAATAATTATAGAAAATATTCTATATATGCAATTGAAAGTGTTAGAATGAACCTTAATCATGTTTTTATTAGAAATTATAAAAACATCATTGCAAATATAAATTATATTCGTCCTGAAATAACACAGTGTTTTATATTACCTTGTGGTGAAAGAATATGCATTATTAAAACTATCTGGTTAAAAATAATTCAAAGAACATGGAAAAAAATTTATAAATTAAAACAAAATATATGGAATGAGAGAAAAAAAATAAGATCCATCATTTTATGGCAAAGCACTAAAAAATGGCCTAATAATTGCAGAATAATGCCTACATTAAGAGGTATGCTTTCTAAACTAAAATAAACGAACATAAATTATTATTTACTGTTATATGTTTTTTTACTATGCTTACTATGCTTACTATGCTTACTATGCTTACTATATGTATAACCACCTTTATGCTTCATAGTTTTTTTTTTCCTGCCACCAGTAGTTTCACTAGGTTGCCCCTCGATAATTTTATCAAGTTTTTTAATTAAGTCAAGAAAAGATTTTCCTTCATCAGTATCTTTATAAGGTTGTAATTTATTTTCTTGTGTCTTAATTTGAGAGATTAACTCATTCAATGTTTTCATGTATTTAGCAAATCTTTCTTTATACTGTTTTGTATAATTACCTTTAGAAGACTTAAAATCTTCAATAATAGTTGTAACCTTTGTGGTTATTAGTTTTACTATATTTTCCAATCCTTCTCTCCATTCTTTATTCTTTGTTTCAATATCGCCTAACTTAACTTCATATGTTTGTTGTGCATTTATTAACTCTCCTAATTTTTGGTCAAACTCAGTAATAAAATCTGGATTATCTGTAGTTGACATTATATTTATATAAATTACCTACATAATAATTTTATCTAAACTATATTTTAACATATGCAATTCTTTCATTATTTCTTGTTGTTCATATTTTGCATCTTCAATATTGTATTGTGTTAATTGATTTTGTTCTTTAAGTTCTTTAATATATTTATCTAAAGCTTCTAAAGCGTGAATTTGTTCTTGTTTTTGCTTAATAATTATGTTGTTATATTTATAATAATCCTTATGTATCTCTTCTAGGTATTCATTATGAGTTAATAAATTTTTCAACTCTTGTTGTTTTTTCAATAACATTTGTTTTTTTCTCTCTATTTGTTGTTGTATATTTATTAATTTGTTATCATTTTCTTCTAAATATTTTGTAGAATATATAATCTTCATTCTTAATTAAAACAACTATTTTATTATTAAATATAATAAATAAATATAAAATCTACATTATATATTATTTAGGATGTCTAAAATATCAAACGAGCCACTATTAATCCCTGATGATAACAGATTTGTTATGTTTCCAATAAGATATCAAGATATCTGGGAAATGTACAGAAAACAGGTGGATTGTTTTTGGCGCGCCGAAGAAATTGATTTATCAAAAGATATGAATGATTGGGAACAATTAAGTGAGCCTGAGAAATATTTTTTATCTATGATTTTGGCCTTTTTTGCTGCTAGTGATGGGATCGTATTAGAAAATTTAGCTGTTCGTTTTATGAACGATGTTCAAGTTTCAGAAGCACGTGCATTTTATGGTTTCCAGATTGCAATGGAAAATATTCATAGCCAAACATATAGTTTGTTAATTGAAACATATATTAAAAATGATGTTGAGAAAGATAAATATTTCAATGCTATTAATAATTTTCCTTGTATTAAAAAAAAGTCTGACTGGGCACAGAAATGGATTAAAGATAACCGAAGCAGTTTTGCAACAAGACTTATTGCATTCGCGTGTGTAGAAGGTATATTTTTTAGTGGTGCGTTTTGTAGTATTTTTTGGATGAAAAAACGAGGCATTATGCCAGGATTGACTTTTTCAAATGAATTAATTTCTAGAGATGAAGCATTGCATTGCGAATTTGCAGTATTACTGTATAATAAATTAGTCAATAAATTGAAAAAATCTAGGGTTTATGAAATTATTAAAGAAGCTGTTTCAATTGAATCTGAGTTTATATGCGAGGCATTACCTTGTCGTTTAATTGGTATGAATTCAAACTTAATGACACAATATATTCAATTTATCGCGGATCGTTTATGCTTACAGTTAGGACACGAAAAAATTTATAATTCAACAAATCCTTTTGATTTTATGGAACTTATTAGTTTAGAAAGTAAAACAAACTTTTTTGATCGTAAAAATCCAGAATATGCATTAGCTAATAAAAATAAAACAGATGATATTTTTCAGTTAACCGAAGATTTCTAATAAATTATAAATAAATATTCTATAAAACCCAAATTTAGTTTTGCTTATATAGACAAATACTATTATTAATAATTATATAATATATAATGGATAAAATACAAAATACAAATACAAGAAAAAGAAAAAGAATAACTAGTCAAAGTAGCAAAATAAATAGTCAAAGTAGCAAAATAAATAGTCAAAGTAATAAAATAACTAGACAAATTAATAAAAGAACTAGACAAAGTAATCAAAGAACTAGACAAAGTAATCAAAGAATTAGTAAAAGCAACAAAAGATTTAGTAAAAGTAACAAAATAATTAGTAAAAGTAACAAAAGACCCACTGCAATTTTTACGTCTACAGAAGGCGAAGATGATTTAGAGGCATCTCTTTCATTTTTAATTGAATTGATTGGAGGGTCTTTATATGAAACATATGTAGAAGATATTCTGAATATAAAATCAGGTCAAACGATAAAAGTCGTTCAAGTATTACGACCACAAAATCCAGATAAAGAAAATTTTGTGCCTGGCAAACCAAAAATATTTTATGGGTCCAAACATGGTACTCATTTCACTTGTACTGTAGATGGTATAAAATTATGGGATTCTTATAAAGAAGGTATCCAAAAAATGAACACAGACCATTTTTGTCAAACATTTGTATTGATGAAAATGCACGCAACCTTTTTACCAGATTCATTTATTAGTAAAGAATATAATAAATTAGAAACTTATAATAGCAAAGGAGAAGAAGCTTATTTTAATAATATTATTATTGCGATTCATGTAGCTTGTGATATATTACAGAATTTACAAACACAATTTAACATTGAACAACAAGTTACAGATGCATTAAACTCAAAGAATAGAAATGGTTTATTAGAACATAACCTAAAACCAGAAATAATGAAAAAATATAAAAAAAATAAAAATAAAAATATAAATATAATTGTAAATGAACTTATTTCATATTGTAAAAATATAACTAAAGAACAATTAAAACATACTACATTCAAACAAAAAATTCTTCTTTTATAAAAATATATAACCTACGCTTTTATGTTGTATCATATATAATTACAACATAAAATATAACTTACACTATATACGATACTAAATAATATGCATAATAGTAATTATAATGAAATTTTTGTCCATTCTGGAGGAAACAAATCTCTCAAGTTGTGATACTTTAAAAAATCGCCAAACCAAATTGATGGATAACAAACAATTTTATTTTGATTTGTATTAAAATATGCACCCCACCAACTATATGTACTATTTGCTATTATATTATGATTACAATTACTCATCAACAACATCTGTTCCCAGTCATTTAAATAACTTGACGCCCTATTAAAAGACAAATCAGGAAAATCAGACCTTAATTTTTCAACTGTTATATTTACAGAATCAAGGTCGTCATCTTCACAAAAATATAATACATTTTTAATACTTGAATCATATGACAATATGTTATCAAGTGACTTTTTGTAATATTCATATCCTAATATAGGATGAAATTGAGGAAGGTTTTTATAATCTCCTAAACGAAAATGCATACTAACACAGTTTTGAATAGAATTTGCACAATGATATTTTAATGCTTTTTTAATTGTATCTTTTTTCTTGGTATCTATTGATAAAAATGTAGTGATATGATTAAAATTATCTTGAAAATATAAATAACTTTGAAAATACCCATCTAACATAATAATTTGACTATTAAATTCGCTAGGGCTAATATCATTATATTCAAATGATTTCTCTCTATATATATTTTGAATATCCGGATATTCGTCCATTAAAAATTTACTATCTATCTTATCTAAAAATGAATTCCAATAAGTCCTTCTTTGTGTTGTATTAATATTAGGTATGCCTAGAACCTTTTTGTTTATAAATTTAATTTCTTTATTATTTACTAATGCATAACGAATTACTGTAAAAATTTGAAATAATTGATTTCCTAATCCACCCTTTAAGTTACAAGTAATCATTATACTTTTATTTATTTAATTTTTAAGTTTTTATTTTATAAATAAATAAAAATGATTTATTATATTGGCAATATAATACCAATATAATACCAATATAATACCAAATGTTAAGTATAAAATATAAACCTATAGATATTAATAGTTTTGTTGGTAATAAACAATTAATAAATAATTTGAATAAATGGTTTGAAACTTGGAATAAAACCAATACAAAAGAAATATGCGCACTACTTTTTGGGCCATCTGGAATAGGAAAAACATTATCTGTTGAATTACTAATTAAAAAATATGACTTAAATCCAATTTATATTTCAACTAATGAAAAACAAGATAAAGAATATATTAAAAATTCAATTTTACCATGTTTACAAAATGAATTATCTTTATTTGGGAAAAGGAATATTCTTGTAATAAATGATATTGATTGTTTTCACGACCACTGTTTTATTACTACTATACTAGAATGCTTAAGATATACATTGATACCTGTTATAGCTACGTGCAATAATCGTTATGAACAAGAATTAAAACCTATACTTATTTATTGTCTAGACTTCAAATTCTATATTCCTCCACAAAATGATATTTTAAAGTTTATTACACATATTGTCAAGTCAGAAAAAATAATCATTTCTGAAAAAAAATTAAAAAATATGATAGAAGAATCAGGGTATGATATTCGAAGTTGTTTGAATAATATTCAACTATATCAAAATAAACCATTAGGAACTAAAGATAAAATTCAAACAAATATTTTTGATGTTACAAAGTTATTATTATCTCAGACTCTTAATTTAAAAGATAAATATGAATTATTTTGGGCAGATTGTAATATAATACCGTTGATGATTCAAGAAAATTATATTTTAAATAATATTAAAATGATAAATGATGCAGAAACACTAGATAATATTTCAAAAGCATCAAGTTATTTATGCGATGCAGATATAATTAATAACAATATAAATACAGTAAACTGGGACTTAACGCAACACGTTGCGTGTTGTATAATTGGCGCTACAGAGAATTGTGTTCCAAAAACGCAGATAAAATTTACAAGTTATTTAAGCAAAATGTCTACAATGAATAAACATCACAACATAAGTAAAAAACCTGATACTAAAACTCAAGTGCAAAAAAAGGCAAAGGTTAAAGAAGTTATAAAAGTTAAAGACACTACAAAAGTTAAAGAAGTTGCTAAGGTTAAAGAAGTTACAAAAGCTAAAGAAGTTGCTAAGGTTAAAGAAGTTGCTAAGGTTAAAGAAGTTGCTAAGGTTAAAGAAGTTACAAAAGTTAAAGACACTACAAAAGTTAAAGAAGTTGCTAAGGTTAAAGAAAAGAAAACGAAAACAAAAACTTTATTAATTATTGAAGAAAATTGTGATTAGAATAAAATAAATTTATATTATTTGTTTAGTTGAAATAACCAAGGTTTATCTAAGTCGGTCATTAGTTTTGAATAATTTGTATTTTTTTTTTCAATATCGCTATAATCTTCTCTCTGAATAACCGTTAAAGGAGTAATTAAATACCAATCGTGTTTTTCTTGCAATTTAAACCAAAATTTATCAATTGCATATGTTATATGATTTGAGGGATTTTTCATTAATAAACTTATACTTTCTCTTATATTTAATATTAATGTGTCATAATAATGTTGTTTAACTAAATAACCTGTAGTAGTTTGACATCTACTAACTTTTATACAATAGTCGCGTATTTTTTGATATGGAGGTATATTATTGCCGGCAATTAATAACACATCAAATACCTTTTGATTTTGGAGAAATTTATTTATTTGTTTTTTAAACAATTCTGGAGACAAAAATTGAATATCATCCTCTATTATTAAAACGTGGTCCCATTGATTCTTCTTTGCAATTTCTAAACATTTTAAGTGACTCACACTACAACCAATTCTTCCATTTTGTAACTTTATTGCGTTGAATCGTTCTGCGTGAATACCAATAGTCTTTAATTGTTCTTTAACGTGTTCTTCTCTGTCTGTTCTTTCCTCTAAGTTAATATAAAATGCATGTTTAATATCTTCTATCGTATTCATTTATTATTATTATTATTTTATAATTTTAAATAATATTTCAGAATTATTCTTTAGAAATAAATTAAGTTTTGCATTTATGTTAATAAACATGTTTATTTTTATGAATTACATCACAATATTTAGGAAAATGAATAAATGATAATAACAAAACAAGTATGCAAAATAATTTTATATTTGTATATTATGGATACCGTTAAAATAATGAATAATAGTAAATGTTTAAATAGTAACACATATGATACATTTGAAGATAAAGTAGAAGAGGCATTTAAAAAGAATGGCATAAATTTTCTATCAACTAATTATAATTTGGAAAAGCAAATTATAAAGGATTTAAAAAAATCTGTGAATCCTTCAAATATTACACCAGAAAATAACTTTTATTCTTATATTAATGACAGATGGTTAAACTCTTACAATACAAATGAAGAACTAAAATATATTGTGCAAATTGACAATTTTAGATTAGTTCAAGATAAAGTATATAGAGATGTATTAAACATTGTTAAAGAAGAAATCAAACATAATAATGATAAATTTACATTAAATTTAAAAAAATATTATATATCTACCGATATTTCAAAAACCAAAAAAAGTATATTAACTAGTCATTGTGACCAGTATGTAAGCTATATAGATTCTATTTGTAAAAAAGAAAATGGCCTATGGAAATTATTAGGATACATAAACCGTAATGAAATAATATCTTGGGGGTCACCTATTATGTGGACTATTAACCCAGACGATAAACATCCTGATAAATACAGGTGTTATTTAACAGGACCTCAACTTTCTATTATTGATTTGAATATTTATTTTGATGATGGTACTAATATCGAATACAAAAAAAAATACAGACAAGAATATATAAGTTACTTACGTAAAATTTTTGAATATATTTTCGGAAAAAATCATAAATATAATGTTAACCATGTATTTGAAATAGAACAACAAATAGTGAACTCTTTTGTATGCGATGATAACCAGCCAGAAGAGGAGATTAGTACATACAATAAAATTACAAAAGATGAATCCTTCAAAAAATTAGGAATCAATTGGGAGGTTTTCTCTCACGAGCTGGGGTTCAAAACAACACCAGAATTTTTTATTACGCCAGATATTAACTATATGAAATGTATTACAACTTTACTAAAAAAAAATTGGAATACTGATGAATGGAAAACATATTGGGTATATATATTTATTCGTCAAATAACTAGATTTATATTAGAAGGAAGAGATATATATTTTAATTTTCAAGGAAAGTATGTTCGAGGAATGGAAAAATCAGTTGATATTGAAGTATTTAAAATATTCCCATTATGTTTTGCATATAATACACATTTATCAATGAAGTATATTGAACAATACAAAAATGAAAAGGTAATAAATTATGTAAAAACAATGGCAGAAGATTTAAAAACTGTATTTATACGGATTATTACAAGAAATAACTGGTTACAACCACAAACAAAAGAAAAGGCTATTAAAAAATTGCTTCATTTTAAGTTTGAAATTGGTCATCCTTCGAATTTACGTGAAGACCCGTATATTGACTATTTAGAAAATGATTTATGGTATAACATGCTTAAAGTTGCACATTGGAGAACTGATAGGGCAATAGAGCTTGAAGGAGGTCCTATTATAGATATACCAGTGATTGACTGGGGACAACTACCACCTAAATTTATTAGCACTCAAGTTTATGTAGTAAATGCATCATATACTCCTACTAAAAATGGTATTTACATACCATTAGGTTATATACAAAAGCCATTTGTTGATTTAGATGAAAGAGGTATAGAATATAATTTGGCTCATATAGGGTTTACTTTAGGTCACGAAATGTCACATTCTTTAGATGATTGGGGTAGTCAATATGATGAATATGGTAAGCTAAACGACTGGTGGACAGCAAAAGATAAGAAAATTTTTAAAGCAATACAAAATGATGTTATTAAGCAATATGAGAAATTTGCATCATACGATGGTATAGTTTTTGATGCAGCTGCAACAATTGGAGAAGATTTAGCAGATATTTCAGGTTTAACTATATGCAGAGAATATTTAAGAGATTTTCAATTAAAAAATGAAGATATCTTGCCTATACAAGATTTATCATTTAAAGCATTTTTTGTATATTTCGCGTTTCAACAAAGACAAAAAATTAATAAAAAGGCAATTGAAGCACAACTTAAATCAAATCCTCATCCTTTAGATAAATATAGATGTAATGTTCCATTATCAAGATTACCTATGTTTAGAGCAATTTATAACGTTAAAAAAGGGGATAAAATGTGGTGGCATTCAACAAATCGCGTTTGGGA
>Ga0209084_1001008_pt1 | contig 24916 bp, 19 predicted proteins | sample C_130820_MF_Meta_FD_187309 | JGI IMG/M metagenome (GOLD analysis project Ga0209084, IMG submission 187309) | Freshwater microbial communities from Lake Croche, Canada to study carbon cycling - C_130820_MF_MetaG (SPAdes) (version 2) | ecosystem: Environmental > Aquatic > Freshwater > Lake...
GTCAATCCACGGGCTTGTCGTGAAACGATCCTCAACTACAAGCCAACCACTCGGGCCAAAAATTTGGCGGTGATCGGGGCTGGGCCGGCTGGACTGGCTTATGCCACTGTGGCTGCACAACGCGGCCACACAGTGACTCTTTTTGATTCCGCAGCAGAGATAGGTGGCCAATTCAATCTGGCCAAGCGCATTCCGGGCAAAGAAGAGTTCTACGAAACCTTGCGCTACTACCAGCGCATGCTTGAAAAGCACGGCGTCAACTTGCGACTGAACACCCGCGTCGATGGCGCGATGCTTGCCTCTGAAGATTTTGATGAAGTCATCGTCGCCACCGGCATCGCGCCCCGCGAACCCCAGCTTGAAGGCATTGAACACCCCAAGGTGGTGAGCTACATCGACGCCATCCTGGGTCGCAAACCGATTGGACAGCGTGTAGCCATCATGGGCGCTGGTGGCATAGGCTTTGATGTGGCTGAACTCCTGTCTCATTCAGGACCATCGGGCGCACTCGACAAATCGGTTTTCGCCAAAGAATGGGGGATTGACTTTGCCAATCACCCGCGCGGCGGCGTGACCGGGGTCAAGCCCCAAGTGGCCACCTCAGGACGCGACATCACCTTGCTGCAACGCAAAACCGCGCCTGTGGGCAGTTCATTGGGTAGAACAACAGGCTGGACGCACCGCCTGACCCTGAATCGGCGCGGTGTGCGAATGGTCAATGGCGTTGACTACCTCAGGATCGACGATGCTGGCTTACACACTTTCGTCAATCAGGTCCCCCAGCTTTTTGAAGTAGACACCATCGTTGTGTGCGCAGGACAACTTCCCTTACGGGCACTGTTCGACGATTTAACGGCACGTGGCATTGAAGCCACTTTGGTTGGCGGCGCATTTGAAGCCGCAGAACTCGATGCCAAGCGCGCCATTGAGCAATCATCACTATTGGCCTCTGAAGTTTGATCTTCATAGGAAGTCAAACAATACGCGTCTTGCGTCCCTCCCAATACGCGTCACGCAGAACACGTTTATAGAGTTTGCCCGTCGGCAATCGAGGCAGCTTATCGGTAAAGTCAATCGAGCGCGGACACTTCATGTGTGCCAAGTTCTCGTTGCAAAAAGCCATGAGCTCAATTGCCAATTCGGGGCTGGGCTCAATGCCTGGTACAGGCTCAATGACCGCTTTCACTTCTTCTCCGAAATCTTCATTGGGAATACCAAACACAGCAGCATCGGCTACCTTGGGGTGTGTCACCAACAGGTTCTCGCACTCTTGCGGATAGATATTGACGCCACCCGAAATAATCATGAACGTAGAGCGATCGGTTAGATATAGGAACCCGTCTTCATCGACATAGCCCATATCGCCCACGGTACTCATGGTCCCGTCCGCCGATCGAGATTCAGCCGTGCGTGCTGGGTCGTTGAAATATTCAAAAGCAGCACCAGACTTGAACCACACTTCCCCCGACTGTCCTTTGGGTACCGATTCCATGTGCTCGTCCAAAACGTGCAACTCCCCAAACAGTACACGACCTACCGTACCGCGGTGGGCAAGCCACTCCGCACTGTCGCAAGCAGCAAACCCAAGTCCCTCGGTCGCACCGTAATATTCATGAATGATGGGACCCCACCATTCGATCATTTGCTCTTTAACTTTTGCAGGACAAGGTGCTGCTGCATGTATGGCGATTTTGAGTGAAGACAAATCAAACATCAGACGATCAGCATCAGGCAACTTCAACATCCGGCTGAACATCGTGGGAACGAGTTGTGAATGCGTCACGCGGTAGCGCTCTATCAACGACAGGTAATGTTTGGCATCAAAATGCTCCATGATGATGGCCGTGCCTCCGTTGCGAATCACCATACTCACATTGGCCAAGGGAGCCGAATGGTACAAAGGCGCTGGTGACAGATAAATCATGCTCTCTTCACAACGCCACAGCTGGTTGAGAAAAGAAAACAAGGGCATCACTACACTGGGCGGTTGCTCTTCTAATGGCCGCAAAACCCCCTTGGGGCGACCCGTGGTTCCTGACGAATAAAGCATTGCGGTCCCTGCAAACTCATCGCTAACAGGGGTGACGGGAAAGCCATTGATTGCATCGGCAAAATCTTGAAATATCACGTTGGGCGTATCAGCAGAAGGCGCAAGCGATGAACCAGCCTCTACAACCAAACAGAGCTTGACACGTGGGCAATGCTGCAAAGCTTCTTTGGCCACAGCAAGCCGAGAAGTCGACGTGATCACGACTTGAGATTCACTGTTGTTGACGATATAAGCCACTTCTTGCGCAGTCAGAAATGAGTTGATACAGGTGTAATAGAGACCTGTGCGCTCTCCAGCCACACAGGATTCAATGAAGCGGCTGTTGTTCTCCATAAACACCGAATAATGATCAAGGCGCTTAAGGCCCTGAGAGCGCAACAGATGGGCAAGTCGGTTGCTGCGTTGCTCCAGTTCGCCATAAGTGACAGTCTCGCCACTTGAAGCCATGATGAAAGCAGGTTTGTGACTGTTCTGAATGGCGTGTTGCCCTGGATACATGGTTTTATCTCCGCATAAAGTGAGGACGAAATTTTTCTTTACAGAACCAGATTAAGAATCCAATTCTTTGTCATAAATTTAGCAATGTACAAAGCTTTTGTATGTTGGGATAAACACTTGAGTTGTCCATGATGCGACAAAAGGCCAAGACCTTGGTCTTAGAAGCTCCAATGTGAATTACATCGTGAATTAAACCTTCAGAAACAAAAAATGATTCTCCCGATTTGATAATTGTGGGCGGCTGTTCATCTACTCACAATTCCAACTGCCCTTCAAGTACACGCCCTATTTCCTCGTCAGGATGCGTATGGCGACCTGCAGCGGCAACGGGATCAAATTCTGCCCGCGCTTGGACAGCTACTTTGCCAGGGATGCTTACATCTTGTGTTTGCAACAGAACTCTCAAAAACTCTGCTTGCTGGGCAATCAGATTTGATCAAGCCAATGCCAATTAAGTAATTGAAATGAGGTGCGACTTTTTCAGTGTGGGCTCTTTAATTTCGATTTTTAATGATCAAGATTTGGTGTATTTACCGGTCAATTGGGGAGTCAATCCGGTTAAACCGCGTTGCTCACGCTCTGATCGGGTTTCTCTAGACCAAGTCCGCTTCAACTCGTCTTTGACGCCAATGGTCAGCCGCCCCATTCCCTCCACTTCCAGGTCCACTTTGTCGCCATCTTGGAAACAAGATAAACCTCTGTGATTGGTTCCTGTTGCGATGATGTCGCCTGGCTCGAGCGCATGTATGCTCGAAACCCATTCAATACACCGCGGGATTTTGTGCGCCATGTCATCCGTATTGAAGTTTTGTTTAAGAACACCATTGACCCACAATTTAATTTGTAATTTTTGGGGGTCTTTCACTTCATCAGCCGTGACAATATAAGGGCCGATTGGCGCAAAAGTAGCGCGTGATTTCATTTGATAAAAAGAATTGTTTTCGGGTTGTACACCTCTGGCTGACCCATCTATGAAATTCATGTAACCAAAAATATGATCCATCGCTTTTGATGAAGGGATAAAGCTTCCACCTTTTCCAATGATCAATGCCAATTCAGCTTCACCTTCAAAAATAGAAGATGGAATATCGGGCAAGACCATGGAGTCACCATGACCGATAATGCAACTGGGCGACTTGTGAAATGCATTGATAAGAGCCGGCTCCTTGCGCGCCCCATCTTCCATGTAATTCACGGCCATACACTCAATGTTCATGGGCCTCGGAAGTGGTGGACAAATTTTGACTTGTGAAATGGGCACCGATTTACCGGATGCAACCGCCTTGTCAATAAGGGGCCTGACTTTGTCAAATACAGCGATGAGGCCATTCATCAAGTCACCAATGCCGTGATGGGGAATATTACTCACGACCGATGTGACATCAACAACACCCTCGCCTTGAATGATTCCAATTCTGTCATCATTGAATAACATGATTTTCATGAGCACCTCTTAGAATTATGAGTAGGGGTCAAAGGATCTACAAGCGAATGATAATTAAGCTTCACTTGCTGTGCAATGCGCATTCGGTCTTAATGACTACGGTTTACCCTAATCGTCTGTCACTGGTTATTATTCAAATATATTTGCTCTGAATGCGAGGATGATCAAGAGCAAATTTATGCTGATCAATAGACGTTATTTTTTATGACAACAATTGTCTTGGCTTTAACTTCAATCGCGTCTTGAGCGACATCATTACGTCAAGAATAATAAAATTCCAACTTTTAGAAAAGTGATGTGCTTTGAAGACACCAAGGAGAGAATTATTTCTCGGGATTGGACACTTGATTTTGAAGGCTATTGACATGCATATTTGAATATTCATTTTGAAAGAAATTTCAAAATTGATCCCTTTTTACCCGGGTAAACCCGAGTAATTTGACTTGCAGCGTGACCCCTTATCACGCCAATCAGTGGCGCCCTTCGCGGAACGCTATGCAAAGTCTTTTTTTTCTATACTATGTTTTGAATCAACAAGTTATTTACAAAAAAGTGGCCACATGATTTCAAGTAACCTGCGCTCTATCTTTGGATTTTTTGCAATTATTACGTCGATTGCAATGCTCGCTTTTCCGGGACAAAGCCATGCACAGAACTTCCCTGCGAAACCGATCAAACTCATCATCCCCCACGCACCCGGCGGAAACTCTGATGCATTTGGTCGAATACTTGCCCAAAAATTAAGTGAGCGAATCGGGCAGCAAGTTATCGTAGAAAACAAAGTAGGTGCAGGCGGCACCATTGCGGTGGCATTCACAGCCAAATCACCACCAGATGGTTACACCTTGGTGGTGGCAGACAATGGCACACAGTCCATTGCTCCGGCTTTATATGGCAGCAAACTTCCATACGATGTTTTCAAAGACTTCACACCCATCACGCTGGCTGTCACTTTCCCGGCTGTCATCTTGATTCATCCATCGGTGCAAGCCAAAACTCCCAAGGAGTTTGTAGCGCTGGTGAAAAGCCAACCCGGAAAATTCACTTTTTCATCGGCAGGAACAGGCAATGGGTCCCACCTGGCGCTAGAGTTGTTCCGATCGGCTGCAGGTGGACTTGACATGGTTCACATTCCCTATAAAGGAGGGGCGCCCGCAATGCAAGCCTTACTCGCAGGCGATGTTCAAATGACCAGCGTGAGCGTCAACACATCCATTGCACACATTCAATCTGGAAAAGCCAAAGCTATTGGCTTGGCCGCAACAAAACGCTCCGCAGCACTGCCTGACGTCCCCACCTTCATCGAGTCGGGAATTCCATTTGAAGCAGAAAATTGGATTGCCATTCTGGGATCTGCAGGCATTCCAGCCCAAATTGTGAACAGACTCAATACAGAAATTGCTTTTGCATTGCAACAGCCTGATGTCAAGGAACGCCTCGCCAAGTTAGGCTTAGATGTCGTCGCTTCTTCTCCTGCCGCATACAGTCAGATGCTTGTAACTGACGTACCTAAATGGGGCAAAGCAGTGAAAGACTCTGGCGCTGTTGCCGAATAAAGAAAGACACGAAATGACATCACAATTATCCATGCCAAGCCCACGAGGAACGCTTAAAAAGAAGCTCCAAAATGGCGACTTCGTGGTAGCGCCAGGGATCTATGAAATGATCTCGGCCAAAGTTGCAGATCAAATGGGCTTTCATGCCTTGTATATGACGGGTTACGGTGTATCGGCCTCACATCTTGGCCTGCCGGATGCGGGGTTGGCTGGCTATAGCGATATGCAAGGACGAGCGCGAACCATTGCCAACGGCATCAGCAGCCCACTCATTGCCGATGCCGATACAGGCTTTGGTGGCCTGATTAACATCAGACATACCGTCAGGGGGTATGAAGAGGCTGGCGTGCAAGCAATACAACTGGAAGACCAGGAATCTCCCAAAAAATGCGGCCATACCCCCAATCGAAAAGTTGTTTCAAAAGCAGATGCCATCAGACGCATAGATGTAGCGGTCGCAGCGAGGCGGAGTTCCGACACACTCATCATTGCCAGAACCGATGCCCGTACGGGATTAGGTTTAGACGAAGCTATTGATCGCGGAAAATCATTCGCCAAAGCCGGTGCAGACATTATTTTTGTGGAATCGCCAGAGTCTCTAGATGAATTCAAGCGCATTGGAGATGAATTGCAAGGCTGCGGTGCATGGCTCATTGCCAACATGGTACCGACAGGGAGATCACCGGAGTTATCTGCCCAGCAGCTCAAGGCGCTGGGATTCTCACTGGCCATTTGGCCTGGTGCTGTGATGGCAGTCACAGCTGCAGCCACGAAAAATGCATTGCATTACTTAGCCCAGCACGGCACAACTGCGGGCAGTCCAGTACCGATGATTGATATGCAAGAGCTGCACGAACTGGTGGGCTTCCCGGATGTCTGGGAATTTGAGAAAAAATACGTTGAATAAACATGGCACAACGCACATTGTTCGACAAAGTTTGGTCACAACATGTTGTGCAAAACTTAGCGCCTAACGTTGATCTTCTGTTCATCGACAGGCATTTGATGCACGACTTAGGTGGAGGCGACGCTATCTTTCAAATCCGCCAACGCGGGCTGAAAGTCAGACAGCCAGGCTTGACATTCGCAACGCCAGATCATGTAGTTGAAACAGCCCCAGGAAGAACAGGAGGCATGGCGCCTTGGGCCAACGAAACCCTATCTTTGCTTAGAAAGCAAACACTTGAAACTGGCATTCGCTTGTTCGATGTGGGTCAGATTTCGCAAGGTATTATTCATGTCATTGGTCCTGAGCAAGGCATATCTCTTCCTGGCACGACCATTGTCTGCGGTGATAGCCACACCTGCACGCATGGCGCTATGGGGGCCATTGCATTTGGAATTGGAGCAACTGAAGTTCAACACGTACTCGCCACCCAAACACTGCAACAAACAAAACCTAAAACCATGCGTGTTGAGTTTCTGGGACAGCCCCCTCCAGGAATTAATGCGAAAGACATGATTTTGACGCTGATCGGACTTATAGGGGCCGCAGGAGGCACCGGCTATGCCATAGAGTATTGCGGCAAGGCCATTGATACATTAGACATGGAGGGACGCCTGACACTTTGTAATTTATCGATCGAATGTGGCGCCAAGGTTGGCATGATTGCCCCTGATCAGACCACCTTGAATTGGTTAAAAGATAAGCCATTTGCACCCAAAGGTGATCATTGGCATGCAGCAGCTCTCAACTGGGCGTCATTGGTAAGTGATGTAGACGCAGTCTTTGATAAAACTGTCATCATTGATTGCACCACAATGTCTCCGCAAATTACCTGGGGCACAAGTCCAGAGCATGTGATATCTGTTGCTCAAAATATTCCCTTACTGGATGAAGCACACGATCTTGTACAAAGACAAGCATGGAGTGATGCGCTTCATTACATGGGATTGGCGCCAGGTCAGGCCATCCACGGGACACCCATTCAGCGCGTATTCATAGGATCTTGCACAAATTCACGACTGACCGATCTCCAAAGAGCGGCATCAGTGATTCAAGGTCGGAAAGTTGCTTCTCATGTCAAGGCTTGGGTGGTACCTGGCTCTATGCTTGTGAAGCAGCAAGCCGAAGCAGAAGGTTTGGATCAAATTTTCAAAGTTGCTGGTTTTGAATGGAGAGAACCTGGTTGCTCACTGTGTGTAGGCGCCAATGGTGAATTGGTCAATCCCGGTGAGCGCTGTGTTTCAACTTCTAATCGCAACTTTACTGGTCGGCAAGGCCCAGGGGCACGTACCCACCTGGCGAGTCCGGAAATGGCTGCTGCAGCCGCACTGGCCGGGTCGATTGTTGACCATCGGAATTTCTAATATGAAAAAGTTTGAAGTTCTTACCGGAGTTGCTGCACCCTTTGTACATGCCAATGTCGATACAGACAGAATCATCAGGATTGAAAGATGCGCTCGCGTGTCTCGACAAGACATGGGTCTCTGGGCATTTGAGTCTGAACGTTTTGAAGAAGATGGCAGTGACAAGCCTGAATTTATTTTGAATCACATTCTGTTCAAGCAGTCCTCCATATTGGTTGCTTCAGAAAATTTTGGCTGTGGTAGCTCGAGAGAAATGGCCGTTTGGGCCATTGCGGGAATGGGTATCAGGTGCGTCATTGCCCCTTCTTTTGGCGAAATATTTTTTGGTAATTGTTTCCAAAATGGTGTGCTCCCCATTCGTTTGCCTCACGAAAAAATTGCTGAAATACAAAATCAATTGCTTATAGGTTCAAAAGAAAATGAACGAAGTCAAGTTTCCATAGAAGTCGATTTGATTCATCAACATATCAAAACACCTTGGAACGGTTCCTATCCGTTTGAAGTGGATCCGCTTCGTCGCATGAGCCTTTTAGAGGGACTCGACCCCATTGAGTTGACCCTTAAAAGCTTGTCTTTGATCGAAAACCACGAACTCAAAAGCAAAATTGAAAAACCTTGGATTTGGAATTTAAAGTGCTGAGTTCCATGGCTTTGCAAAGAAATCCCAGGTCAATAATTGAGCAACAACCAACGAATCCTCGACGTGAAAACCTTGAGAAACTAAAGCACTTCAATGAATACTGCCGACATCCTAATTAAAAATGCCCTGGTGTTTGATGGCACAGGAAATGCGCCTGAAGTCAAAGACGTGGCCGTGCATCAAGGAAAAATTGCAGCCATCGGGGAGAACTTAAACATCAAAGCTCTAAACGTTGTTGAGGCCCAAGGCTTGGCACTGATGCCAGGGATTATTGACTCTCACACACATTTCGATGCGCAAATCACCTGGGACTCTTTCGTTCGCCCCTCGCCCGCTTTAGGCGTGACCACAGCCATTATCGGGAACTGCGGGTTCACCATTGCACCATGTCGCCCTGCTGATCGTTTATTGACAATGCGCAACCTCACACAAGTAGAAGGCATGTCTTTGGAAGTATTGGAACATGGTGTTGACTGGGATTTTGAAACCTTTCCCGAATACTTGGCCATGCTCAAACGCAAGCGATGCGCCATCAATATTGCTGCTTATATTGGTCATTCATCAGTCCGAACTTGGGTCATGGGCAATGATGCCAATAAACGTCACGCCACAGCCGATGAAATAACAAAAATGGCCGATTTAGTCCGTGAAGCCATGTCAGCCGGCGCCATAGGATTTGCCACCAGCACCAGCCCAGCCCATAACGGCGAAGGTGGATTTCCAATGCCATCACGCTTAGCAAGCGATGATGAAATGATGCAACTCACTCTGGCCATGAGCAGTTTTGGCCGCGGCGTTTACATGGTGACAAAAGGCGGGCAAATGTCGGTTGCATTTTTAGAGTCTTTGTCCGCTGCCAGCAAAAGGCCTGTCATGGTTGCAGCCCTGCTACACAACTCAACCAACCCAAACGGTGTATTCAATGATCTGCAAGCCATCAGCGAAGCCAACACACGAGGCAATATCCTTCTTGGTCAGGTTTCGTGCTGTCCCTTGAGCATGGACTTCACGTTTGCTTCAGCCTATCCGGTCGAAGGGTTGGCGAGTTGGAAAATAGCGCTGGGCTTGGCGCATGAAGATTTGAAAGCCTGTTTGGCCGACCCAGACTTTAGAAAAAAAGTGAAAGAAGAACTTCAGCAAACCGCTTCATTTCGATTGTTTAACAACGAATGGGACAAAGTACATGTCGTTGAAACCATAGAACCGAATCATCAGTTATTCGAACACAAAAGTGTAGCCTCTTTAGCGGAGCAACACGGCTGCGATCCTCTCGATTTTGCGTTAGACCTGGCATTGAAAGAAGACCTGCGCACCGTGTTCACGGCTATGTTGTTGAACAGTGACGCTGCGGCAGTCTCAAGAATGCTCAATCACCCCCATAGTTTGGTGTCCTTGAGCGATGCAGGAGCGCACTTGACTTTTTTCAACGATGCCGGTTTTGGCCTGCACTTGCTTGGATACTGGGTGCGCGAAATGGGCGCAATGACCTTGGCCCAAGCAGTCCACAAACTTACCACCCAACAAGCTCACATACTGGGCTTGAAAGACCGCGGCTCAATACGGGCTGGCTATGCTGCCGACCTATTGCTGTTTGATCCACAAACGGTAGGACGTGGCGAAAAAAAGAGAGTGTTTGATCTGCCATTAGGCGCCCCCCGCCTCCATACAGACGCAAAAGGTGTGCATGGCGTCTGGGTGAATGGTCAGTTGATTGCCGACCAAAACGGTATGGTTAAAAACTGCCCCATGGCGGGTGAATTGCTCACTGACTTCCATTAATTAAGCCCGTTGAGTTTTTCAATTTGACAAGGTACAAGTTCAGCCTTCAATATGGGGCTTTACCGATTGACTTAGACAATGCAATGGCCTAACCTGACAGGAAATAAATTTGTACTAAAACCTGAAGGAGACACGCATGTGGTTGAGAAATTGTTGGTACGTCATTGCATGGGATCACGAAATTCCAGCTGCCAATGAAGACAAACTTTTCACCCGTCGAGTGCTCAATGAGCCTATTCTCGTTTACAGAACCAGCGATGGAAACATAACGGCAATAGCGGACAAATGCTGCCATCGCCACGCCCCTCTCTCTTCAGGGCACAGGGAAGGTGATAACGTAAGGTGTGGATACCATGGCCTACTCTTTAATGCTCAGGGCCATTGCAAAGAAGTACCCGGCATGGACAAACCGCCGATCAAAGCATGCGTTAAGAAATATCCTATCGCGATCAAGAATAAATGGGTCTTCGTATGGATGGGTGACCTTGAAAAAACAGATCTGGCTATGCTGCCTGATAACTTCTCTTGTGACCATCCCGATTGGGTCAACGTTCCCGGCTACATGCATTACGAAACACCTTATCTTCTGATAGCAGACAACCTGTTAGATTTTTCACATCTCAGTTATGTGCACGCAAATACGCTCGGAGGAAGTGCTGCAATCGCACTTGCTAAACCAATCGTCGAAACGATTGATGACAATGGTCAGCGCGGCGTGAAGGTTTCTCGGTTCATCCCAGATGTACCAGCACCGCCATATTACAAAAGATTCCAAAATTTCGATTCCAACATGGATCGTTGGTTCATTTATGATTTTTTATTTCCTGCAACATTGCTGATGCACTCAGGAGGGCGGCCTGTTGGCGATGCGGCTGACGACAATAGCAGAGCGGTTATCAATCACAGCTGTCAAACTTTAACCCCTGAGACTGATACGTCTACCCATTATTTTTTTCAACAATCTCACAGAGCTATCGTTCAGGATACAACCATCCGGCACAACATGTTCAATACGCTGCTGGAAGCATTCAACGAAGACCGCAGCATGATCACTGCTCAATTTAATAATCTCTCAGAAAATGCAGAAAATGACATGCTCCCACTACACTTTGATGCTGCATTAATTCGTTTTCGGAAGATGCTTAATGAAGCTGTTCAATCTGAAAAAAGTACCCTACTTCAAACTTCATAATTTTTTAACTGGCAATCAAGGACACAGCAATGCAATCACTCATCGGGTTCTTCAAAACAATGCGCGCACTTATATTGATAGGTGCAGCGACACTGTCAATGACGGCAAAAGCAGATATTCACGTCGGGGTCATTTTGTCCTTAACTGGACCGGGGGCGTCGTTAGGGATTCCTGAAGAAAAAGTAATCAACCTCTGGCGTAACGAAATGGGTGGGCAAAAAGTTAAATTCACAATTCTGAACGACAACTCTGACACCAGTACCGCGGCTAAAACAGCAATGCGTTTGATCACTGAAGACAAAGTTGATCTGATCATTGGATCTTCCATAACGCCAACGTCACTGGCTATTGTCGAAGCTGCTGGGGCTGAAAAAGTTCCAGTCATTAGCTTGGCAGGCGGTGGGGCTATTGTTTTGCCCCAAGATGGTCCTCGTCGCTGGGCATTCAAGCTTTCACCAACTGAAGTTATTTCTGCGAATCGCGTGATGGAGCACATGATCAAGTCCGGACTGAAAACAATAGCCACAATTGGAGTCGCGAACAGCTATGGCGATGGTTTTCTAAAAACTGTAGAAACATTGGCGCCCACAAAAAACATCAAAGTTGTCAGTAGCGAAAAGTACAACGCAACAGATCAATCCGTGACTGCGCAAGTATTGAAAGTCTTAAGCAGCAATCCGGATGCCGTTTATATCCTCAGTTCTGGCACTCCTGGCGCATTACCGCACATCGAATTGATCCAAAGAGGCTACAAGGGTCATGTGTATCAAACTCAGGGCGTTGCAAATGCAGATTTCCTTCGCGTTGGCGGCAAAGCTTTAGAAGGCAGCTTCATGACAGTAGCACCGGTTCTAGTTGGAGACCAATTACCTGACAGCAATCCCATTAAAAAGGTTGCCGTTGATTTTTTAAAGAAATCTGATGCTAATTTTGGCATTCAAAATCGCTCTTTGTTTGGAGCTACTGCTTGGGATGCCCTGCTGATTTCGGATGCTGCTATGAAAGAAGCCGTCAAAGTTGCCAAACCAGGCACTTCCGAGTTCAGAAGTGCAATCAGAGATTCCATTGAAAAGCTCAAAGGCTATGTCGGGACCGAAGGTGTTTATACGATGTCGCCTCAAGATCACAATGGTGTTGACGATCGCAGCCAGGTGATGGTCAAAATAGAAAATGGGAAATGGGTTTACCTGCCCTGACTTCACCGCGCAGAAGTCCTGAAATTTCAGCGAATCGCATTAACAGGTGCTTATCCCTTTGCGCTCACCCAACCCATTTTGGTGAGCGCGCATTCTGAAAATGACGGCTCAATGCAGACTAAGGTTTCAGCGGAGTGTCTTGGCCTCGACTTCACCAAGCCCTTCAACCTCAAAACGCCAATGCTCAGTTTGTGCGGGAAATCGTGTCCCCACAATGCTTCCTGTCATCACAATATCTCCGCGATGAAGCTGTTGACCCTGCAAACCTAAGGCTGCTGCCAACCAAGCAACCGATTCAAAAGGGTGCGCCCTCAAGGTGCCTACTTTCCCTTGATCGACCACAGTTCCATCTACAATCAACCGCCCTGAAAGCCCACCAATTTCTTCTTGCGCAGGCCTCCATGGGCCCAGCACAATGCCACCGTTCCAAGCATTGTCCGCCACAAGCCAAGCAGCCTCCAGCTGGTCGTATGAGGCGTGACGATCGTCCACCAATTCAAACGCGACAGCCACTTCGGAAATGCTGTCCGCAACTTGTTGCTGCGTCGGGGGCGTCTTACTCATGGGCAAATCTTTGCCCATTCGCACGGCAATCTCAGACTCGATGCCCAGTCGCCCATGCGCTGCCAATGGCGCAGTGAAACCGCTGTGTGCGACACGGTTGCGCAAAATGGCTCCATACACTGGATGAGAAATATGGCACATCTCCTGCATAACTTGCGAAGTCAGGCCTATCTTGTAGCCCACGACATCCGTCGCTTGCGCCTTACACATTAAGTCGACCAAACATCGTTGGACACGATAGGCTTGTTGTATAGACAAAGGGCCGCTGCTGATGTGCAAAGGCTCGAAATTTTTGCCTTCTCTATGGGCCAACAATAACCCCTCAGCGATGGCCTCTGCATTGAAATTTGGGCTCATGCAACAACCCCGCTTCGCTCGTTCAGAAAACAGGGTCGTACAAAAAATGCCTCACCTTGCAGATCCCCCCATTTCAGGTCATTGGCGCCCAGTACTTGCGAGGTTGAACCCACACTGCAATCACACCAAAGTTGATTCTGATTTGGGTGTTCGTTAACCGCATAACCCAGTGGCATCATCAGAACGCGGCCATAGAAATCCAATGTCGCTTTAAACTTGTGCATGAGCCACGCCATAAGGTGCCTTTCAAATAATTAACGCTAAGACCACTCACTTTACAAGCAAATGCCACGAAAGGCTTTGAAAGCTGCAGAGCAATTGTTAATGTCAGTCAAATCAATGACGCCATACTTTTCGAATCGCTTATCTGCTCGCCCAGAACCACATCCTCGCACAAAAGAACTGCTTCGCCTGTTGATACAGGTATGCCTTTGTTGAGCGTCCGCATCATGGGAATGCTACAACAGTGAGATCTAAACTGGGAGCAATTTCAGTCTAGCTCTGTTGCTCAAAGCCTAATGTGCGTATAGACCCACGATTAAAAAAATTAAACGGCACTCGGGGTCTTCGGTTTGAGATCGGTTGTTACAACAGGGTAATCAAAAGAAATAATCAACCGCCACTCACCGTATCAGCGTAGGGCGACATGATTTCTGAACAACCCATATTCATATCACCTTCGCGCATGACCCCAGAAGGACATGCAAATGAATAGGGGTAAGCCGTCCGCCGCGCTGTAACCACAGGAAGGACCCCTTGCAAAGCCACCAAAATGTCGTGAGGTAACTCCTTATCAGCAATGATTCTGGTAGCCCCGCTCACATCAAGTCGAGGCTGATGAAAGGCTTGAGACAGCGTCAACCCATGGTCCATCATGAAGGAGGACAGTTGCATCACTGTACCCAATATTTTTCGTCCACCCGAGGCCCCAATCGCAAAACGTCTTCCCTTTGCGTCCTCTCCAATAACGGGGGCGTAGTTCGCTAAACAACGCTTATCAGGTGCCAGAGAGTTTGCTTTTCCAGATTCAGGATCAAACCACATGATGCCATTATTTAACAGCAATCCCGTTCCAGGCGACACCACTCTGGATCCAAAAATTGACAAAAGTGTTTGGGTTACAGAGCACATATTGCCATGCCGGTCGACCACACTAAAGTGTGTCGTGCAGCCTGGCGCCTTAGGGGATTCGTGATCTCCCATTTCGTTGAGTCTCAATTTAAATGCAGCATCGAGTGCTCTTGCAAAACCAACATAAGTAGCCGCATTGGGCAGCCCGGTTGATGGCTTATATTGATTTTCAAGAAGTTCAAGGGCTTTGGCTAAAGTGGGGCCTCCAGTCAGTCCTGGCGTCGCAAAAATCCGCCCTGATCGGTAGTTGATAACAAGAGGATCGGCCCACTCTGCGCTGTAATTGGCAAGATCTGCAAGACTCAAACAACCGCCTTTGTCGCGCACATCCTGAACCAACGCTTTTGCAATTTCACCGCAATAAAACTCTTTAGCGCCACCTTCCGCTATGTGCATCAGTGTTTTTGCGAAGGTTTTTTGATTCAAATGACGTTCGTTGGTAGAAGTCCAATCACCTGCAATCGGCCAGTGGCCATCCTCTAAAAACAAAGAAGCAGTATCAACATCCCGTGATAATAATTGCGCATTTGCTGCAGTAACCAATGTGGTGTACCAATCTACCAACAACCCAGTTTCAGCCAGTTTTGCAGCAGGTATCACCAAATTTTTCCAAGACATTCGACCAAATTTTTGATGGGCTAAATCCATCCCTGCTACAACGCCGGGTACAGCAACGGAAGTTGCACCCATGATATTTCGATCATCTAAGACAGAAGGCCAAGGAAAAAGATCAGAAATTTTTCCGTTACCTATCAAGGGATAGTTATCGAGATTCAACTCGCGTGGTGAACGACAACCGAAATTAATCACCTTGGCTTTCGCTTCTTTGGCACGCCAAATCACCATAGCGCCACCAGCGGCAGGACCACTCATCCAAGGCTCTACAACACCTAGAGCAAATGATGTTGCTATCGCCGCATCAACAGCATCGCCCCCCTCTTCCAGCACCGCAGCGCCAACCTCTGCTGCACGCCGATGCTGAGCAGAAACTACACCCGCTTTTGTTGCCACCACTTGTTTAGAAGTTGTTTGGCTGTTTGAAAAGTTATCGTTCATGAACACCCTCAAGAATTTGATCCTAATTGCCCACGGCGATTAAGGAATACGACAGCCAGGGTTGTAATTTCATACAAATCAAAAGACTCACATCAAGACATGCTATAGACGAGCTCTTTCGACTGGAGTCACTTGGGCTACACATTTCCGCACCTTCTGCATTTAATCTGTTGTAACGGTCATGCTCGTTTAACGCCATGAATCACAGGCATCTTTTAGTTCATTAAAACTTTCAAAGAATGCCTTGTTTCATAGATTGGGGGCATGCTTGTCCTTTCGCACTCAATTTTTTTGAATGCGGAAAACCCTTACAACGGCAACATGGCTCGGTGTTGAGTGAACGCCATTCAAGCTCTGCAGTGACATCACATGAAACACGCCAGCAATTCACCCGGCCTCGCATCGATTGAAGCCATCACAGCCGCCCTGGCAAGCGTGGGCTACATCTCCACGCGGCAGATTTCCACTGCACTTTACCTGGCGCATCACCTGCGCAAGCCAGTACTGATCGAAGGACCAGCAGGTGTTGGAAAAACAGACCTGGCAGTCTCTGTCGCCAAAGCGCTTAGTTTTACTCTCCTGCGACTTCAGTGCTATGAGGGACTGGATGACAACAAAGCTCTGTACGAATGGAAGTACGGCAAGCAACTGCTCTACACGCAAATTCTGAAGGAGAAGATCGGCCATTTGGTCGACAAGGCTGACAGTTTGCAAAGTGCATTCGGTAAGCTGACCGACTTCCAAGACCTGTTCTTCTCACGTGACTTCCTCGAACCCCGGCCTTTGCTTCAGGCCATGGAGCAGCCGGGGGGAAGCGTTTTGTTGATTGACGAAGTTGACAAGTCCGAAGAGTCCTTTGAGGCCTTGCTCCTCGAAGTGCTGGCTGACTATCAAGTGACTATTCCAGAGATCGGCACCATCCGGGCCCAGGTGCCGCCTCTGGTTATACTGACTTCAAATAACACCCGCGAGCTCGGCGATGCGCTGAAGCGGCGCTGTTTGCACTTGCATATTGGCTTTCCTGGCGCCGAACTTGAGCGTCAGGTTCTTCGTGCAAGGGTGCCTGACATTGCCGAACTTCTGCTCAGGCAGTTGGTTTCATTTGTCCAGTCTCTGCGAGACGAGAACATCCGCAAACCTCCCTCTATCGCTGAATCTGTGGACTGGGCCCGCACGCTGCTTTTGCTGCACGCCCCAGTGCTTGATGAGACACTCGTGCGCGACACGCTCAACGTGCTGCTCAAGCGCGAGAGTGACATCCAGGAAATGCAAGGCCGTCTTGCCGCGCTGACACAAGCTGCGGTTGACCAGTCGGTCGGGTCTATCTAATGGACGGCAGTCTGGCCGGATTTGTCCGCGCATTACGGCTTGCGGGGGTGCAGGCCTCTACCGCTGAGACAATTGATGCAGCACGCGCGATGGCGCTGGTTGGTTTTGATGACCGTTCCAGCCTCAAAGCCTCTCTGGGCGTCGTGCTGGCGAAGTCAGCCGAAGAAAAATCCAGGCACGACCGGGTTTTCGACCTTTACTACAGTCTCCCCCTCCTTTTAAATGACGATGCACAGTCAGTGGCATCTGACAGCGAGCGCACTGGAGACCCGCAAATCGACTCTGTACTGGACTTGACCGATGGACAAAAGGGACGGGATGCACTCGATACGGCACTCCGACACGCTGCGGCCCGAGCGGGTGTCGACGAGATCCGTTTCTCTTCACAAGCCACTTTCTTTGTGCGCCAAATACTGGATGAACTCGGCATAGCACCTTTAGAGGCGCGACTGCTTAAGCTCTTGAGTGAGACTTCAGCTAAAGCGCAAGCGCAAGCCAAAGTACTGGACTCCGCACGTGACCTCTTGCAACGCCAGGCGCGTGCACTGGTCGAGCAGCGCTTTGAACTTTTTGGCAAGCCAGCAACTGAAAATTTCATGACGGAAGTCGCTGTCAGGCGACCCATTGGCCGGATGGGTCCTCCAGACATCGAGCGCATGAAAGTCGCAGTCGCCCGGATGGCCAAGCGCCTGTCGGCCAAGCACTCCCAGAGGCGCCGCATCCGATTGCATGGCCAACTCGACTTCAGGCGTACCTTGCGTGCCAATGCGGGCCTTGATGGTGTGCCCGTTAACCTGAGCTTCAAACACAAAAGACGCGACAAACCTCGGTTGGTCGTCGTCTGCGACGTTTCAGGCTCCGTCGCCGCCCATGTTCGCTTCTTGCTGTTGTTTTTGTATGCACTTCATGGCACGGTCGCCGATCTGCGCAGCTTCGGATTTTCGCATCGATTACAGGATGTGGCAGCGCCCCTTGAGACCATGCCTTTCGAGGATGCAATGGATTTGATACTGCGTGAGGTTGGGGGCGGCGCCACCGACTACGGTCAAGCTTGGGTTGACCTGCGCAATCAGCATTGGGACTGCATTGACCGACGCACCACGGTACTGGTGCTGGGCGACGGGCGTTCTAACCAAACAAACCCCCGACTTGACATTTTTGCCGAGCTCACTGAACGCGCCAAGCGCGTGGTCTGGCTGTGCAATGAGCCGCCGGTCCGTTGGGGTAGCGGCGACAGTTGCATGCTTCAGTACCGACCACTGTGTACGCATGTGACCCATTGCGCGAGCGCGAGTGACCTTGAACGTGCGATCGACGAAGCCTTACAGGCCTATGCCTGAGTCACGTTAGAGATAACAGAGACGCCTTTATCTTTCAGCTTCATCTAATATCAGCATTCCAACCTGAGGAGCCCCTTGTATGACCCAAGCAACTGCCAACCCCACCACCTCTGCGTTCTCGCTGGACCCCAGCGACCCGCTCAACGACCTGCGCATGTCAGATAAAGCGCGGCCGCTGTATGAACATGTCAAACGTTTTATCGTCGAGACCGTTAACCCCATGGCCGAAAAGTACAACGCGCTGGGTGAAGGCCGCACCGGTTCCGAGCGCTGGGAATATGCCCCCGGCCAGCTTGACCTGCTCAATGGAGCAAAAAATCAGGCCAAAAAAGAAGGTCTTTGGAACTTCTTCCTGCCCGACTCCAAAACCGGTGAAGGCCTGTCCAACCTGGACTACGCCTACATCGCAGCTGAATTGGGCAAGAGTCCGATGGCCTCCGAGTGCATGAACTGCTCGGCGCCGGACACTGGCAATATGGAGGTGCTTGAGCGCGTTGGCACACCTGCACAAAAAGAAAAGTGGCTCAAACCTCTGCTGAACGGCGAAATTCGCTCCGCTTACGCGATGACAGAGGTCGGCTTTGCGTCCTCCGATGCAAAAAACGTCGCGACCAGCGCGGTGCTCGAAGGTGACGAATGGGTCATCAATGGCGAAAAACACTACATCTCGGGCGCGGGCAGTCCGCGCTGCAAAATTCTGATCACGATGGTACGCTCGAGCCCCGATGCCGCACCCCATCAGCAGCAGTCCATGATCCTGATCCCCAAGGACACTCCGGGCGTCAACATCATTGGGCCGATGCATGTATTCTCTGAAGACCATGCACCGCACGGCCACATGCACATCGTGTTTGACAACGTGCGTGTGCCCAAGGACAACATGCTGCTCGGCGAAGGTCGTGGCTTCGAAATTTCTCAACTTCGCCTCGGACCAGGCCGTATTCACCACTGTATGCGTTCTATTGGCCAAGCCGAGAAAGCCCTCGAATTGCTGGTCAAACGCGGTATTTCGCGTGAAGCTTTCGGCAAGCAGCTGGTCTGGCTGGGCGGCAATGTCGAAATCATTTCTCGTGCCCGGATCGACATCGAAGCGATGCGCATGATGGTGCTCAAGGCCGCCAAAGCGATGGATGTGTTGGGCAACCGCGAAGCAAGGATTTGGGTCCACATGGTCAAAGCCATGGTGCCTCAACGTGTCTGCGAGATCATCGACCAGGCCATCCAGATGTACGGCGCTTTGGGTGTTTCGCAGAAGACGCCGCTGGCCAAGATGTACGCCTCCCAGCGCACCTTGCGTCTGGCCGATGGCCCGGACGAAGTTCACCACTTGGTGGTGGGTCGCCACGAAATCCGTGCGACCGAATCCGCAGTTGACGACATGAGCGCGACGATGGTCTGGCGCAGCTGAACCAGCAACTGAGCTTGCCCGACCACCCCACAGGAGTTAACACCCATGACAGCACACAGCCTAGACACCGGCACCCCGGACCTGATTGCGACCCTTGAGGAGGGCGTGCTGACACTGACACTCAACCGTCCAGAGGCACGCAACGCCATGTCGAAAGCCATGAACAAAGCCTTGCAGGAGCAACTCGCTGAGGCCGAGTTCAACCCGGCTGTCAAATGCTTGGTGCTGACCGGTGCGGGCAAAGGCTTTTGCGCTGGCGGTGATGTCAAAGGCATGGCAGCTTCAGGTGATGGCACCGTGGGTGCGCAGACCATTGACGAAGCCATCGCACGCCAACGCTTGAACCAGCGTGCGACTGCGGGCAAGTTGTTCAAGATGCCCAAACCAACGATTGCCGCTCTGCCCGGTGCAGCGGCCGGCGCAGGCTTGTCGCTGGCGCTGGCGTGCGACATGCGCGTGATGGCCAGCAACGCGATCATGACGACTGCTTTTGCACGCGTGGGGTTTTCGGGGGACTACGGCGGCACCTACTTCCTGACACAGCTCGTCGGTTCAGCCAAAGCTCGGGAGATGTACTACCTGTCTGATCGGGTATCGGCCGACGAAGCCCTCCGACTGGGCTTGACCAACTGGGTCTGCGAACCCGAAGAATTGATGGCCAAGGCACGCGAAATTGCTTTGCGTATCGCCAACGGCCCGACTGTGGCTTACCGATACATGAAAGAAAACCTCAATCGCGCGATGGCGGGTGAAATCGATGATTGCCTCGACCTGGAGGCTACCCATCACATCCACTGCGGCCAGACTGAAGACCACCGCGAGGCTACACAGGCCTTTGTCGCTAAGCGCGAGCCCGTCTTTAAAGGTCGTTAAGTCAACTGGCGGGAACAACATGACGACACGACAGCAGGCCATTGCAGCGTTCACTGGCCCCGGCCAGCCCTATGAATTGGCAGATGAAATGGTGCAAGGGCGTGCGCTGAGGGTTTTCCGTCACGCCCCAGCATCGCTGCGTGCGCTCTTCGAGTCCACGGCCTCCCCCATGCCCTTTCTGAGCTACCAGGATGAACACTGGAGCTTTCTCGAAGCTTGGCAAGCAGCCTCACGCATCGGCCATGTTTTGGTGCACGACTGCGGCATCCTCAAAGGCGACCGGGTCGCCATCGCCATGCGCAACTACCCGGAGTGGGTTCTGGCCTTTACGGCGGTGACATCGATCGGAGCGATCGCTGTGGCGATGAACGCCCATTGGCAAGCCGATGAAATGGGCTACGCACTGAGCGACAGCGGCGCGCGCGTGCTGCTGGCCGACCAAGAACGCTTAAGCCGTTTGATATCGGCGCCGCCCGGGCTGCAGGTTCTGGCGGTCCGCCCTACCCTGCCGCTGGCACCCGGCGTTCGTCTTTTAAACACGTTGACCGATGCAGCGCCTGCTGTGATGCCGCCCAGCGACATTGCGCAGGATGATGCAGCGACCATTCTTTACACATCGGGCTCGACAGGCCACCCGAAGGGCGTGGTATCCAGTCACCGCAATATATTGGCTTCACTGCTGTCATGGGAACTTGATCGGCTCGTGGGTGATGCGGTTGCTGGGATTGTGCCCCCAGCCCCGGGTGAACCCTTGCTGGATCAACCGGGCACCCTTCTGGCGGTACCCTTGTTTCACGTCACGGGCTTGCACGCAAGTTTTCTTTCAAGCTACAGGACACAGCGCCGAATGGTGTGTATGTACCGCTGGGATGTGCAGGCCGCTGCTGCGCTGATCGATGCCAATCGACTGACCTCTATGGTCGCGCCAGCGGCCATGTCCGGCGACCTGGTTCGCGTTGCGCAAAGCAAGGCCTACAACCTGAGCAGCTTGTTGGCCTTAGGCGGAGGCGGTGCGCCCAGGGCTCCCGAGCAAGTGGGACAGATCGCTGCGAGTTTTCCAAATGCCCTGCCCGGCACAGGCTGGGGCATGACGGAAACCAACGCAATCGGCACGGGCATCGGTGGCCAGGATTACCTGGACCACCCGGAAAGCTCAGGTCGATGCTCTCAAGTGATGCAACTCAAGATCATTGACGAGACGGGTCATGCGCTGTCCACAGGCCAGCGCGGCGAGTTGTTGGTGCGCGGCACCGCGGTGTTTTCAGGCTACTGGAATCAGCCCGAGGTCACCGCCAATTCTTTCATTGGTGACTGGTTCAGAACCGGCGATGTGGCCTACCTGGATGACGATGGTTTTTTGTACATCGTCGACCGCATCAAGGACTTGATCATTCGCGGAGGCGAAAATATCGGCTGTGGTTTGGTGGAGGCCGCACTCTTACTGCACCCCGACGTGCATGAGGCGGCAGTCTATGCCGTCCCTGACGAACGCCTGGGCGAAGAAGTCGGTGCCACCGTATATGGCAACCCGGCACTGGACTTGGATGCGCTGCGCGAATTTTTGAATGGACAACTTGCCCGCTTTGCGGTGCCCCGTTACATCGTTTGCTCTGCCGCGCCACTGCAACGCACACCTTCAGGCAAGATCTTCAAGCGCGAAATCAGGCTGGCAGCCCTCGCCGAGATCCGCCTCACTCAAGACCCTGGTGCTCAGGCGGGGACGTGAGCCCCAACCCTCTAGCGGCGCACAACCGCTTCATTTCTGGCCCGATCACTCCGACACTGGCTCTTTTTGCACTCCCCTTGCTGATGACCAACCTGCTGCATTCGCTGTCGGGTACCTGGGGGGCGATTTGGGTAGGCCAGGTCTTAGGGGCGAACGCATTGACCGCTGTGGCCACTGCCAACGTGATCATGATGATGGTGATGGGTGCGGCTATGGGCATTGGCACTGCCGCCGCCGTGGCGATTGGTCAGTCTCTGGGCGCTGGTGACCGGCAAGCGGTTAAGCGTGTGGTCGGTGGTGCCGTCATTTTTGTCATCGGTTTTTCACTGTTGCTGGCCATTGCAGGCTGGCTGTTAACGCCTGCCTTGGTCACCTGGATGGGAACCCCCGAGCCAGCATATGCATTTGCTGTCACTCACCTGCGTTACACATGCCTCACTATGCCCAGCATCTTTACCTACTTGGTCATGGTGATGATGATGCGAGGGGCCGGCGACTCACGCACACCGTTCAAATTCACCGTGCTGTGGATTGCGCTGTCGGTGGTGCTTGGTCCCCTTTTGTTGCAAGGCTCTTTCGGCCTTCCTCAGCTGGGTATTGCGGGGCTGGGCGTAGCCAATTTGCTGGGCAGTGCAAGCGCGCTTTGTGCGATGGTGGTTTACATCTACGTCAAACGCTCACCCATTGCTCTGCACGGCGAAGACATCCGCCACCTGCGCCCCGACCCGGTCTTGCTGGGCTTGCTGGCACGCAGAGGCGTCCCTATAGCGATGGAGTCCTTGGTCGTACAAGGCAGCTACTTTGCACTGCTGGCCCTGGTCAACAGCTACGGTGCAGCCACTGCAGCGGCATACAGCGGTGCAGCCCAACTCTGGATCTATGTGCAAATGCCATCCAACGCGCTGGCCACATCGATGTCCACCATGGCGGCAATGAACATCGGTGCGTCACAGTGGGGCCGGGTTGAGAAAATCGCACTGCGTGGTTGCCTGATGGGTCTGGCGGTATCGGCCTTCGCCACCGCAGTCATTTACGCGCTGGGCGATGCACCACTGCGTTTATTCATCCCTGAAGGTGGCGAGGTGCTTGAAAAGGCCAGGCACATCAATTCTCATGCGCTGTGGGGTTGGATCGCTCTGTCTGCCAGCATGGGCTTATTTGGCGTGATACGTGCCAACGGTGCGATGCTTGCACCCATGCTGATCTTTGCTGCGACGATGTGGGGCATACGGGTACCGTTTGCAGTGTTGCTGCGTCCTTGGCTGGGAGAAGATGCTATTTGGTGGAGCTTTCCATTTGGTTCGATCTTCTCCGCAGCAATCGCATGGGCTTATTACTGCTGGGGCGGCTGGCGTCGCCAAGCTTTGATGCTGGCGCCACTCGACAACCCCGTAGAAGAGTTGCTGTGATCTTCGCCCAAAGCGCAAGTCAATTTGCAGCCAGTCCCAGCAGACGCGCTGCGGCCTCGACCCGACGCGGAATCGATGCCTTGTATTTATCAAGGTCCAGCTGTTCGTCCTGAGATCCTTGTTGTCCACCAAGGTAACGGGCATAAACCCCCTCGCCGATGCAGGCCAGTCGCCATTGTGCGAAAGCGCGGTAGTAATCAACCGTCTGCAGCGAAACGCCCATGGCCTCTGCATAAAGACCTGCCATTTCATCTGCAGTCAAAAAACCCGGTAGCCCAGTGGTCAGTGGGTCGCCGCCCTCGCTCGGCGTCTCAGGGTCGTGCCAATAGCCTAGCAACCCGCCGAGGTCGGCCATGGGCTCGCCCAAGGTGCACAGCTCCCAGTCCAGCACGCCAGCGACCGATCCGTCCGGGGTCATCATGCAGTTCGACAGCCTGTAGTCTCCATGGGCAATGGTCGCCTTGGAAGGGGTCGGCATGCGTTCCCCGAGGGCATTGCGAACCACATCAATCAACGGCAGATCGCGCGTTTTGGACTGCTCCCACTGGCCCGACCAACGCTTGAGCTGACGTTCGATATAGCCTTCTCGCTTCGCGAAGTTGCCAAGCCCCACCGCGTCAATGTCGACCCGGTGCAAGGCGCACAGCGTGTCGATCAATGCATGACTCATTTGTTTACGCACCGTTTCGGTCAGGCCGCGGCCAATGTCGATGTCGCGGACGACAACCCCATCGAGAAATCGCATCACGTAAAAATCGCGACCATTGACCGTTGTATCTTGGCAAAGCCCCACCATATCGGGCACAGGAACTGCGGTACCTGCCAAAGAAGCCATCAATCTGTGTTCGCGCGCCATGTCATGGGCGCTGGGCAGCAGATGACCCAAAGGCGGACGGCGCAGAACGAAACGTCTCCCCACGGCATCACTGACCGTGAACGTCATATTCGATCGGCCTCCGGCGATCAATTTGAAATGCAAAGGCGCGTTGATTTCAGTGTGCTGAGCGAGCCAAACGGTGACCTTGGGAATGTCGATGCCTTCAATAGGAGTCATGTTG
>Ga0209084_1001011_pt1 | contig 24770 bp, 41 predicted proteins | sample C_130820_MF_Meta_FD_187309 | JGI IMG/M metagenome (GOLD analysis project Ga0209084, IMG submission 187309) | Freshwater microbial communities from Lake Croche, Canada to study carbon cycling - C_130820_MF_MetaG (SPAdes) (version 2) | ecosystem: Environmental > Aquatic > Freshwater > Lake...
ATTACGATCTATATCGTAATGCAAAAATGCACAAATATATAATTAAAGAAGTTAAAGATAATTTAATGGAATAAATTGCCTGGTTAGCTCAGGGGTAGAGCGTCTCGTTTACACCGAGAGGGTCGGCGGTTCGAAACCGTCACCAGGTACCAAACAACATGACCAAAGTAATTGTAAACGGAACATTTGATATACTGCATCGTGGGCATTTGGAAATGTTACATTATGCAAAAAGTCAAGGTGACTATCTTTTAGTTTGTATCGATTCCGACGAACGTGTTCGACAACTTAAAGGCGCCACCCGTCCCATAAACAACCAAAGTGATAGACAGTTCATGCTGAACAGTTTAAAATGTGTAGACTATGTGAAGATCTTTAATACACAGGAAGAGTTAGTAGAGCTAATTAAACTGTACAAACCAGACATCATGGTGAAAGGCAGTGACTGGCGTGGCAAAAGCATAGTGGCACAACAACATGTTAATCAAGTGATATTTTATGACAGAGTCGGTGAATACTCAACAACAAAAACAATTCAAGATATTGCTAATAGGCGATAACTGTACTGATGTTTATCAGTACGGCACGGTGGATCGTTTGAGTCCAGAAGCACCTGTTCCTGTATTTGTTCCTACCTATACAGAAACCCGTGCTGGCATGGCCGGCAATGTGTTCAATAACTTGGAAGCGTTGGGCTGTGATGTGAACTATTTGCATGGCGAAACCAGTACCAAAACTAGACTGATAGACCAGCGCAGCAAACAACAGATTGTTCGCATTGATAAGGATGTGGAATCAACAGCTATCACATTTGAAACAGCTATACCCAACACATATGATGCTGTGGTTATCAGTGACTATAACAAAGGCACTGTTAGTTACGAACTGATGGAAGAAATTATTGCCACAGTCAAATGCCCGGTGTTCATTGACACTAAGAAAACAGACTTGTCTCGCCTACAAGGCGCATGGGTAAAGATCAACGAACTTGAACACAGCAAACTCACTAGTGAATGCAGTGGACTCATTGTTACCCGCGGCGACAAAGGTGCTAGTGTGTTGTATCATGACATCAGTAGACCAGCTCCCCGTGTGGAAGTTGCAGATGTTACTGGTGCTGGTGACACATTCCTTGCAGCGTTTGCATATCAATACATCAGCACAAAAAACTTGCTACAGTCAACCAGTTTTGCCATTGCTGCGAGTGCGGTCACTGTACAGCACTTTGGTTGTTACTCTCCTACAATAACAGAACTATGAATATATTATTAACTGGTTACAAAGGTTTTATTGGTAGTCACATGTTGACAGCATTGGAGTCTGCTGGACACAATGTAAGCACGTACGAATGGGGCGAGAGCAATCTTCCCAGTGTACTGGAACAAGATTGGGTAATCCATATTGGTGCTATCAGTAGTACTACCGAACGAGATGTAGATAAAGTACTGAGACAAAATTTTGATTTCAGCAGACAACTGTACAACGCCTGTAAAACATACGGAGTTAATTTTCAATACTCCAGTAGTGCAAGTGTTTACGGGTTGACCAGTACTTTTAGAGAAGATGCACCTGTTGATCCACGTACTCCTTATGCGTGGAGCAAATACTTGTTTGAACGCTATGTTCGTGAGCATCCAGCGGGTGCGGTTGTGCAAGGTTTTCGATACTTTAATGTGTATGGCCCCGAAGGTGAAGAACACAAAGGCGATCAAGCAAGTCCATATTATAAATTTACAAAACAAGCCAAAACAAACGGCATTATTAAAGTGTTCGATAACAGTGGAAATTATCATAGAGATTTTATTCACGTGTCCGATATAGTTAACGCTCATCTTAAATTTTTAAATATCCAAGAGTCAGGACTTTGGAATCTAGGCACAGGCAAAACTAAAAGTTTTTTAGAAATTGCATCTGAGATAGGAAAAGAATATCCGTCAGTGGTAGAGCAAATAGCAATGCCTGACAATTTGAAAGACTCGTATCAAAAGTACACTTGTGCTGATATGAGCAAGTTTAATGCAACGGTGGCAGAGAGGTCCAATGCACGGGATTGCAAATCCTGAAAACCGGGGGTTCAAATCCCTCCCGTTGCTCCAATTGATATTGCATATAAATATACAATGTCACCATTTGTATATATTGATATTAAGAATCAACAATTGATATCTGATAAACTGTATAATTTTGTTATTAGTAAAACTAATATAATTCAAAATTGTTACAGTTGGAATACTTTAAATCTTGCTGAATTAAAAAATCATGTTCCTGAATTGTTTTTAGAATTGGAAAAATTCATAGGTTCCAATATAGTAATGGCAGCAGTAGTGTGTCGATGTCCATACAATGGGGGCGAGCCGCACATTGATTATAATAAAGCAGCTAGAGTATTATTTCCGATTAAAAATTATTTAGGGTCTTATACTAAATTTTATGATCTAAACGGAAATAGTATAATTGAAAAAACAGGAAATAACGGACATAAATGGTTTGAACATAGCAAAGAATTTCCATTAATAGAAACACATTCTGCTGAATTAATTAAGCCTATTATTTTTGACAGTGGAATAATGCACGGGATTGTTGTAAATCCAAATTGCTTGGAACATAGATTAACCCTCACAGTAAAATTTATAAAAGACATCAGATCTTATCTTAAATAAGAATAAAACATGTGCTAGTTCATTCTAACTAGATGGTGGAAGCGTCACTAACCAGTGGCCCCTATTAGGATGCTAACAGCAATTTTATTTCACTGCAAATGAAGAAAATGCATCCTGTTTAGCCAAAATACATAGACACAGATTTGATTCTGTACTATAATAGATACATAGCAAGCAATAATGCTTGTAAGAGTTTTAGGATCGGTACAGCAAACATTCATATACTATGGATTGTTAGACACTGTGGTAGTTGGTGGAGCAGAGTGCGTAAAAACACCGAGCGTTGAAGGCAACTATTGAAACAAGACTAACGAGCACAGAGTGATGGCCTGTGTAAAATAAAAGCAGTCAACAACGATCCTGTTTAGTCATAGGATGACTACAGCAATTTAAAACCTAAATTACTGCTATAGAAGGTGGTTGAGAAACACAGTAGCAATACTGTTCTAGAAATAGACGCTCAAGAAATAGATAGGTCCGGAGAATCTGGAATATGATTTACATACAGAAAAACATGTAATAGACAACATGAATTGTTGTTAGGGTCTGGGTGCTGTAATTAGCCAGACCAGAAAATAAACAAATTGGCACGATCATCCTGTTAAAGTTTTAGAATGTTAACAGCAACTTTAAATTTCAACTATAATCGAAAATAAAATACATTCTGTAAAGGAAATAAAATGAACGCATTTGTAACAGCAGTAGCTAATCAAGAAGCCCGTACCGCAAACGGTATGAAGGCTCGTAAGTCAACAGCTTCGGCTTGTGTCGACCTGTTCTACAACATCGGCGCAAGCCGTGGTAAGGACATCACAGGCGACTTCACCGCCGCTTATGTGGAAAACCCAGACGTAGCACTACGCATCGCACAATGGGCACGTGATGTGCGTGGTGGTGCAGGTGAACGTCAACTGTTCCGCGACATTCTAGTTCATCTAGAAAAGCGTGACCCAGACGCCGCTTTGGCTCTGTTGAAGAAGGTTCCAGAAGTGGGCCGTTGGGATGATATCTTTGTCTTCCAATCACCAGTGTTGAAGTCAGCCGCTTATACCATGTTGGGTGATGCCCTACGTGCTAAGAACGGGTTGGCTGCAAAGTGGACTCCTCGTAAGGGCCAAATCGCGGCTGAAGTACGAGCATTCTTCGGAATGTCTCCGAAGCAATACCGTAAGAGCCTAGTTGGTATGACCACAGTTGTGGAAACACAAATGTGTGCAGGCGATTGGGACAACATCAACTTTAGCCATGTTCCTAGTGTAGCTTCTCGAATCTACAAGAAGGCATTCAATCGTCACAGCCCAGCGTTTGCTGAGTATGTTGCCAAGTTGGTAAGTGGTGACAAGACTGTGAAGGTTAACGCCAACGCAATCTTCCCACATGATGTGTTGAAGGGTGTTATCGGTTCTTACCGTGCAAGTTTGAACAAGACAGAAACTGACCATGTGATCGCACAATGGGACGCTCTGCCTAACTACGTTGGAGATGCCAGCATCATGCCAATCGTAGACGTTAGCGGTTCTATGAGTTGCCCAGCAGGAAAGAACACTAATGTGACTTGTATGGATGTTTCAATCAGCTTGGGCTTGTACCTAGCAGACAAGAACAAGGGTGTGTTCAAGGACACATTCTTGACTTTCTCTAGCAAGCCACAACTGGTTACTCTAAAGGGTAACATTGTTGACAAGGTTGCTCAAATGAGCAAGAGTGATTGGGACATGAGCACTAACTTGCATGCGGCTATGGACAAGATCCTAGACGTTGCGGTTAAGGGTTCAGTACCAGCTAGCGACATGCCAGCCATGTTGCTGATCTTGAGTGACATGCAGTTTAACCAATGCGCCAAGTTTGACGACAGCGCAATGCAAATGATCGAACGCAAGTTTGAAGACGCAGGTTACACTGTGCCACAGATTGTTTTCTGGAACCTAAACAGTTCAGACAACGTACCTGTGGTGTCAGACAAGAGTGGTGCCGCATTGGTAAGTGGATTTAGTCCAAGTATAATGACTAGCTTGCTAGCCGCTGATTTGGATCAATTCACTCCAGAAGGCATCATGCTTAAGACTGTAATGAGTGATCGTTACACTCTTTAATTTGTTGTAGAGATACAACACTAAACCCAGTCAGCCCAGGTTGACTGGGTTTCTTTTTGATGCTATAATACATACTTAAACAAACAACTGGAGTGACATATGGCAGGCAAAGCAAAATCGGTTTACTTAACAATAACCAAAAAAGATTCTTTTAAGACAGAATTTACTAGGGTATTCTTTAATGCGAAAGATTATAATGAGTATGTCAAAACAGAAGAATTTAAAGCTAAATGGCCAGACACTGAATTTAACATTGTAAAAGAAACATATTGAACAGAAAGAGAGCAGATCATGGGTTGGAAAATTTTAGGTAGAACAGCAGACTTGTATCAAGGATACGGCCCTATCCCAAAAATGGAAGGCCCGTTTTCTTTTAGCGGACGTATCTTGTATTACGATCCAAAAGAAGGCAAGTACTGGGATCCCAAAACCGATTTCTATGTGCCGCATGAAGAATATTTTAGATTGGTGGGAATGATTTGATAGAAGTAATATATAACAGTGAGTCAAAAGAATTCGAAGACTTAACCCAAGCAATGGCTTGGGCTAAAGTAATAGGTAAATTTGTAACAATACGAATTGCCGGAATGGAACTTGTAGGCAAATTTGGTGTTGACTCCATTGTAGACGGTAAGTGCCCTGATGGTGTTGCTTACGATTGGAGCAAGGCATCACGTATTGGACGAGTAAAGAAAGAGAGAACATAATGCCATGGATTGAAAATGTGGCCGCCGCTGATATCCCAACGGGGTTTCATCATGCGGCTGGCCCTAATAGTATGTTGATCAGTATAGTTGATCCTGCCAGTTGGCGTCCAACTGCCAAGCATGAATTCAAAGAGCGTCATGACTTTGAGTTCTTGGATATTGAAGAAAAGGACTTTGCACTTGATGAAGCTATGCGGTGTAGCCATGAGCAAGCGGCTGAACTTGTCCGTTTATTGCAACATGCTCTTGACAACAGGATGAATGTTGTAGTACACTGTTTTGCTGGCATATGCCGTAGTGGTGCAGTTTGCGAAGTTGGTGTGGCAATGGGCTTCAAGGACACTGAACGTTTCCGTGCACCAAACTTGCTGGTCAAGCATCGCATGATGAAAGCATTGGGTTGGACATATGACGCAGACGAAAAGCCAGTACCTCTGGCAGGCGACGAGTTTATGCGACAAGATGGAGATATCTAATGCATTTGAGCAAAGAAGAAGTATTAAAAATTTTGGAAGTCATGGAGAAGTTTCCTGAAGCAGGTTGTTTTGAGTTAAATCAAGATAATGATTCTGGAATCGGATCCATAACTACCCTAACAGTGTTCACAGAGATGCACGGATTTGAAGGCAAATTCGCAATTGAAATCTCAGGAATCGAGAACTGGTAATGCCAAAATGTTATCAACTAATAGGTGTGCCGGGTGCAGGTAAAAGTACCTGGGTTAAACATCAAGAGTGGGCGTTAGGGCTGACTATAGTTAATACCGACGCATTTGTAGAAGACTATGCAAGAACACAGGGTAAGACCTATTCGGAAGTGTTTGTAGAATACATGCCCACAGCAATTGACCTAATGATCGAACAGGTTGTGTTTGCACGTGAACACAGTCATACTATAATTTGGGATCAAACCAGCACTACTGTTAAAAGTCGTGCTCGTAAGTTTAACATGTTGCCCGACTACTATCACATTGCTGTGGTGTTTCGTACTCCCGAACATAAAGAACTTGTGCGTCGATTGTTTAGCCGGCCAGGCAAAGACATTCCTGATCATGTGGTTGCCAGCATGATTGCCAGTTGGGAAGAACCTACTGAAGCAGAAGGCTTTAAAGAAATTTGGCGAGTTTGACAAAATCAAAATTTGATTTTATAATACTATATTAAACAATGAAAGGAGGGCATAATGCCTAGTGTATTTTTAGTCAGCGACACGCATTTCGGACACACCGGCGTTTGCCGCTTCACACGTAACGATGGTGTTACAAAGTTAAGGCCGTGGGATAGTCCTGAGGAAATGGACGAGGCAATGGTCAAGTCTTGGAACGAACGGGTAAAGCCCACTGACAAGGTGTACCATTTAGGTGATGTTGTTATTAATCGTAAAGCGTTAAAAGTCTTATCCAGACTTAACGGCGACAAGGTTTTGATTCGTGGTAACCACGATATCTTTAGAGATGACGAGTATCGGCAGTACTTTAGAGAACTTAGAGCTTATCACGTTATGAACGGTATGATCTTAAGTCATATCCCATTACATTCAGATTCAATGGGTCGTTTTGGCACTAACATTCACGGACATACTCACGCAAATCGTGTGAAACGAGCCCGGGGAGTCGATGCTAGAACTGGAGAAGTTCTGTACAGCGATGAGAACGATGTGCGCTACCATTGTGTATGCGTGGAACAAACTCCAGACTTTGCTCCGATTCTGTTTGAAGATGTCATAAAGAACATTGAAGCAGAAGGTGGAAGTGTAGGATTTAAGAATGGTAACGGTCCTACTATGTAATAATAGTAGTACTTTAATAGGGCCTTCGGGCTCTATTTTTTTGGCTATAGCTTCTGTATATTCGAATAAATACACTTATAGAATAACGGAGATAGCCCATGTCGCTACGTATTAGACGCGGAACAGACGCCCAAAGAAAAACAGTTCAACTTGATTCAGGCGAATTAGCCTATACTACTGATACTCAACAGCTTTTTGTTGGAGATGGTACTACTATTGGTGGACGCAACATTTTAACTACATCAGCTGGATCGGGATTAATTTTTGATAACCTTACTCAAACATTAAAACTTCAAAATCCAAGCGGTATAACATCAGTATCGCAGGATACGTCTCCTAGTATTGGAGGGAATTTAGACTTAAATAGTTTTAGTATTATTGGCACTGGAAATATAAGTGTTATGGGATACTTTGCTGCTAGGCAACATATAAATGCCTCGCCGGCAGCATCACTGGCGGCTCAACGAAGCAGAGGTACTGCAGTATCTCCACTTACTGTTAATGCAGCTGACTATCTTGGTGGATTTTCTTTTTCAGGATATACTTCTAGCACAAATTATGCGCGAGCTAGTACTATTTCAGCCTTGGTATCATCTAGATACCCAGTAACTTCCACAGTAGTACCCGGTAAAATAGAATTCTATACAAATGATAACGCTGGTATTTCGAATAAAGTAATGGATTTAGATGCAGATCAAGGTGTTAGACATTATCAAACTAATCCTGGAACTACTGCCCTGGCGGCATACTCGTATCTTTCACAAGGTGCAGCAGCTTCATTTACAAATTTTGGTAGGTACTCTGGAACTGTGTTATCACCCACCGTTGTAGCAACTGGCGATCAAATACATGCATTAAGATTCCAAGGATATGATGGTACCAATTTAATAGTAGGTTCTCAGATTACATCAACAATCTACGGTGCTATTACCGCAGGTTCGGTAAGATCTGATATAAAAATTCAATGTAGAAATGTAGCCGGTATAATGTCCACTACAACTACATTTTTATCAGATCGTACTACATTTGCTGTTATGCCAGTATTGCCCACTTACGCAGGGACAGCGGCTGCTACAGCTGCGGTTGGGACAGCTATAAATGGCATGATGTTTTATGATAGCACAACTAGTAAAATTACAGGATATCAAAACAACGCATGGGTAGCACTAATTTAAAATAAATAAATTAAACTTATTTAAGAGGCTTACAATGCAAGTTGTGAAAATTACGTGGCGCGGCGGTCCAGAGTGGAATCCAAACTCTGCTAGTTCAATTGATTCAACTAAAAAGAAAACACCAATAGAGCACTTGATAGAAACTGGTGGACAGACATTAGAAGAAACTATAGATGCAATCAGTCATTTTAAAAAAATGCCAATTAAAGTAGAACAAGAAAAAGTAACCGAAGATCCTAACATCAATTGGGTATCCAAATTTATTATAACTTTGGAAGATGATTCAGATGCTAGTTTTGTTGCAAGCGAGCTTAATAAATTTTACGAAAAGAAAAAACAATCACTAATAGAAAGTGATAGTGATTATTCAATTGATATTGAAATTAATAAAATTGAACATCTTGTAAATTAAGTTTACTTCTAAAATCTTCAGTAAATACTCCATCAATCCTTAGACTCCAAGTCATAGCGGAATTAATATCGCCGCCATGCATATCAAGATCGTTAAAGAATGCCACAGGAGTATTGACATAGTGCTTGATTTTATTCACCTCATCATATACATAAAAGTTTTTAGATTCTGTTGGACAGATCCAAAGGAATTCATTGCTATGCGGAGTATAGCTTAATCCGTCTCTATGTGTTAATAGTTTGCAATCATGCTCGTGGATAAAGAATAAAATACGACCGTACTGTTGAAATACATCAGCGGTTAGTTTGTCCAACCAGATTTTTAATTTTGGAAATTTGTCTATATTAGAAGTCCATTCAAAAAAATCAGATTTAGATTTATGTAAATATGCTTGAATAGGATCTACATCTTTTCTAGGCTCTCTTAAGTAAACGGTAGTAGACGGGTTGTACAAATTAAAATATAACTTGGCAAATATGTTCTGCTGATTATGAGACATTTTATTCCATATGTCTTTATACTCTTCAGATTTTTTCATTTTGTTTTTTAACAACATAAAATTACCGAATGTATCTGCATCCTCAATACCAGGACCGTATACTCCTGCTTTTATATCGCTAACAGCTATACCTGCACAGATTTCTAAATTAAGAGATTTTAGTTCTTCCACATTAATAAACGACTGACAATCTAAAAATGGTTTATCTAATAGCCCTTTCATAAAATTTCCTTATCAAATTTTAACGATGGCAAAATATGTCCATCTATCATCATATCAAGCGGGTGAACTTTACCAAAAAAATCATTGCTTTCCCATGCTTGCTCGTTTGGTAGCCAATTAAACCACGGATTAAATCCAAGTATAACATATATTCTATCAGTCTTATCTGTATTGTCTATTTGAATCTGCCTATGAACAATATTTGTATCCCAAGTATATGCGTAACCTTTTTCAGGAATGCGCGGGCCGTTGTCAGCTATTTCCATAGCATATGAATTAGTAGTTTGAATTGGAATAATCACGCGAGTATTATGCACAATAGGTTCATCACTGTGCCATGTCCATCTATCATTTCCTTGTTCGTAATTTTTAGAACTGATCCTATAATCTCGAAACTCTCCGCGTTGCCACGCAACTCTACTACGCAACACTTGGCAATTGGCACTTTCGGTAATCGTTTTGATTCCGCTTTCTACCGAAGCATTAGTCCAATCCGTAAAACTCCAAGTATCAAAATACGCATCTTTTTCTTTATGATACTGACTTAATTTTTCTTCGGCAGGTAATTTAATTGATGTTGCTTGCTCAAGTGAGATGAGTCTATGACGAAGCAATTCTGCAACAACTGATTTGTACCCTTTCTCAACAGCAATGCGAGTGAGAGGTAGCAACTGTTGACTTTCTTCTAATTTCTTGTAAAGAGCATTTCCTAAATTAGAGAATAGGAACCAACTAATAGGACTAGGTAGCTCACCCATTCCTGCACTTTCTGCTTGTAATCCTTGTGAAGCTGCATAAACTGGATTGGATTTAATACTCCATCCTCCGTAATAGCTGCCTCTGTTGAGATAATCTACACCTTCATTTGGTCTTCGAATTTTATCATGTTCTGTTTTGGTAGTATTTTCATTTTTATTAATCCAACCCCACCATTTGTATTTGTCAGTTGCGTGATTGATTCCGTCTAAAAGTTTATTAACATCAAACTCTGTGTTCATACGTAATAAATTTTTCCCCAAATACCTTGGAGAAAGTTTCTGCATCATACCAATAAGATTAAACTTGTTTTCAATCCATATATGACAAGGACGATTTATAGGAACTTCTTCCTTGTAAATTTTGATACGAGACATTTAATTTGATCGTTTTTTAATTAGTGAAATAAGCATCCCTGACGGGTCAACTTCCCACCAATTTATTTTTCCAAAATTGCTTGCCTTAACATCACCGTGGTGATTATTATGCCAGCATTCGCCTAGCACAAAGGGAAATAGAATTGGAACATTTGTACTGTTATCATCCGTATCATAGTTCTTGTAACCTAAAAACGTAAAATGTGTGAGACTATTTGTTAAACTATAACTGTTAAATGTAATTACGCTAGGTATAATAACAAACCATAACCAAAAATCAAAACTGATTAATGCTATAATAAGATTGGCTGACCACCAAAGCGGCATATAGTGTTTATGGCAAAATGCATATAGAGGATTTCTTAAAAGATCAATGATACGTCGTTGATTAATATCAGTCTCTTCAATTTTCCATAGCCATAAAAACCAACTATTAAAAAAACCTTTTAAAGGAGTATGCGGATCTTTTTCTTTATCTGCAAACGGATGATGCAAATCTCTATGAGTAGCTGTCCAAAATATTGGACTCCCTTGTCCTGCTAACATAGCAAAAAACAGCATTATGTATTCAATAGGCTTGTAAGTTTCAAAACTCTTGTGACTGATGTATCTGTGATAACCCATTGTAATACCCAGAATCATTATGCAAAAATATCCAGCAACCAAATAAGCCCAAAATATGTTTTGCCATGCACCTGAGGCGGCAGATACCACAGCATATAGCCCAAACAAATGCATGGGGATCAGTCCGCCCCATAGATTTTTATAGGTAAATGTAATTCTTGTAAATTCTTTTAATGTTAAATTTGTACGCATTTTTTTGTCCCTGTTCTCACTCTTATCTCAGTATTTAACTTCTGCCGCCCCATTGACCCCCATACCCATTCATCAACTGGCATGGTGTTAGGTGGAACAATAACACTCCAGTGGTAATCGTATGTGCTATCAATGTCTTTAAAGTAGCGGTCTGCTACTGCTTGATAACGATTTCTTCCAGTTTCTGGAATGATCATGTGCCAACTATTAAGACCTTTGGCTTCACAAACTTCAAACATTTTAGTCCAAAGTTGCAAAATGCCATTTTTTCGAATACTGTATCCGGGTCTAGCTTTTAAGTTACCCACTACCCAACTGTTATCCAACGGGTAAGGTAAATCACTTCTCCAACCCATACAGCTTACCAAAATATCATTTTCAAAATAACCATACAAATCATGTGTGTCGTTTGCTGGAAGATAGTACTTTGCCATGCCCTCAACCCAACGTTTTCGATAATATAAAGCTGATTCTAGTATATTAGGAGCCATTCCCGAAATAGAAGATTTGGTATTGACTAATTCAACTAATAAATCTTGATCTGCTAGTGTTAGTTTTCTAGTAATAGTGTTCATTTATATTAAATTTTATGAGACCAGTTATTTAACACATTTTTATCACCATGAAAAATTATCTTCTGCCAGCATGACCGGTCAGCTTCGTTGCTGCATGTTAAGAACTTTTCGTTAGGCAAGTAAAATTCCATGCCGGTCATGTTGGTTAAAATTTCAGAGGCCCACTGTTGCCATTTCCCATCAGTTTGTCTAGACATAAAAACAGCTTGTGAGTTGTTGCGTTTACACCACGCTAACTGATCTTCAATGAGCATACCAAACCCTTGATCAATATCAAATGCAGATCCGGAATTCATTGTTGGTTTCCATAGTCTGTTTAATATCCTGTAAGTGTCTTGTGGCCAGCATGTTCTGGCTAGTATACTGCAAATAATTTTTGGACGGCCGTCGTAACCCCAATAAATACTTTTTGCACTAACTTCGCTAATATGTGCTATGCTATAATTACTGTACAATCGATGATTGGTATTTTCAAATTGTAATTGTCGGTATTGTTCGTAGACCGCATCTAGCGTACTATCATTGACCCAAGTTGTGACTTGATTTTTATACATATGAAACTAATTCAAAACCCTTGTAAAAGTATCTGTAAGACGAAAGATAATGTATGTATCGGTTGCAAACGCACGACTGAAGAAATACAAAATTGGGCTAGTTTATCAAACGAAGAAAAAAAATTAATTGTTGAAAGAATTAAAAATATCGATGGTGATCCGGATACTTTTCGGCACTAGTTTTAAAATGATTCTCCATCATATCTTTGTCTTTAAGTGTGTGTACAACTAATAATATTACTTTATTAACACCTTCAGTTTTATCCGATCCGTGCAAACATGTTGCATTATTATAAACAAACCAGTTTGTGTCTTTAGGTAAAGTAACATAGTTTACACCTGCACCCATTTTAAAAACTTTAAAAGTGCATTTAGGGTTTTCATCATATATTATAGATCGTAATGCTACAGGTTCTGCAGTATGATCTTTATGAAAAGGAATATTGATTGAACTATTCCATAATCTCAAAGCAAGTATTTCATCAATCCAAGGACACGCTGCATACATATCGTCAACTACATTTGGAAATATTTCTTTATAATTAAGATAAGGTAGTTTCCAGTGGCCGTCTTCTAACATTTTTTCGTCTTTGGCGTATATATTGAGACCAATAAAAAATTCTTTATTTTTAGAAGTTTCGGAAAGTCTGTTACCAGCAGGATCAGATTTAACAAGATAGCTTGGGCCCGCATGCTCTTTCCATTTTTTCCAAAATAAATCCCAGTCCTGCGGAACTAGAGGTGGCGCGGATAACGCAGCCCATATCAAATTATCTGTGTTTATATTATTCATACTATTTTCTTAGATTAATTAATTATTACTGTACATTGTCCGGTATTTGTCACTACTACTATTCTAGCAGTTTTATCAGATTCTTGTAACCATTCTGAAAATGCTTTTTTTTCGTGTTCATGTGCATGCCACTCATCAAAGACAATAACAGTGCCTGAAACAATGTAGTTGCCGATGTGATTAAAAATTGTTTTTGCACTGGAATACAAATCAGAATCTATATGTAAAAAAGCAATAGGATTAATATCTGTCTCTTTAATAAAAACAGGTAACGAATCTTTAAACCATCCGTCTACTAATTTAACATTCTTATAAACCTTAGGTTTCTCTGCCGACCAACTTCCCATCGGAAACGTTATACTTTTAGTTGGATCACTTAACGAGTTTTTTATAAACCATTCTTCAGGAATACCTTGCCAAGAATCAAAACCGTATATAATGTTTGAACCAATTCTTTTTGCAATAAAATTAATGGTATGTCCTTTAAATACTCCAAATTCCAAATACGATCCTTTAATTGTTACCTTAACTAAAGCAAACCAGAGGTTCCTAAATCTACCCGATGTGGACTTAGAGTTGTCCAACAAGTTAAGTTCAAAGAAATTTTCATCAAATAAAATTCTATCCATATATGCTACATTTCCCATAATGGAAATCCTTTATCTTTTGTATGTTCAACTTGCTTTAATAATAATTCAGGATACTTTACTTTCCCAAATGCTCTCATTAATATTTTATAATGATTTTTATTGAAGTCAGCGCCGTGATAAAAATTTCTGTTATTGAATGCAAATAAATTTTGATTTTCGTTATACGGAACATGTTGTTCTTTTTTAGTAAGTGTATGCCTTACTTTAAATGTTGGGCTAGGGTTGTTGTCATATATCAAAGATCTAATAGCAACCGGGCCTGGAAATAAAGGAGCAGGATCTATATGGTATGGCACCACCCGAAGGCAAGCCCAAAGAACAACAGTATCGCATTCGAACCAAGGCATGCGATCTTCTAATTCTTCAACATAAGGATCCCACAGACTAGGTTCTAAAACTACATTTTGTTTCCACGTACTACCTTTGACGTACCCATCTGTCTTCAAGTAGGTTATCATCCCATCAAATTGCGGAAGTTCAGTAGCTAAAAATAAATCGTTACCACGACTTTCATCTAGAGAATCTTTTTTTACTTTAGTCAAGGGTTCTTTATTGTTATTCCACATGTCCCAAAACTTATCCATACTATGCGGATACAAAGGTTTAACATCTGGTATAAAATATCCTACTTTTGATAAATCCATTATGAACTTCCCTCGTGTTTTGCATTATTTGTTAACTGATTATTTATAAACAGCTTAAACCCATCGGGATCAATCAACGGGCCGTCGATGCGTATTAATATTTTTTTACCGTCTATTGGTGATGATGCACCGTGGAAGAATTTTTCATTGTTAAAAAATAGTAAATTTGGGCCGGTTGACAAATCGGGAAAAAATATGTTAAATGGATTACGAGTTACAAGATAAAATGTACGGTTCTTACATTCGTCTAATAACATTATTCGAGGAGCACTTGGATAAGGGTCTCTGGGTAAGCCGTCTTGGTGAGGACTAACTTGTTTTTTATTAGACCAAAGTGTGATGCCTTGTACGTCAAACCATGGAAGACTTTTAATAATTTGCTGGATAAGATCTCCAAACAATTCATCGTTTGGTTTGTAGTTAACTTCCCAAACAATTGTTTTTTGATAAGACGGCTGTTGCCATATAGTTACTCCATCCCAAAATTCACCGTCATAGCCTCCAGCGTTTCCACGAGAATCTTTTTGTATCCTTTTGATAGGAATTGTTACTACATTCCACCAGTCCCAAAATTGTTCACGATTGATTTCAAATCTAGGAATATTAGGTACAATGTAGGCTATATTAGAAAGTTCCATAATATTATTCCTCAGTTATTACAAAAATATCTTTGTATTCTGAATAACTGTCTTCTAAAATTTTGAACCAACGCGGCTCATCTATATTGCCTATTACAAAGTGTGCTATAATTTTAAAATGGCCTTCGTATGTAGCACCGTGATATATTTTAGGATTATTATATACAAAAGAGTTAGTATTCTCGGGCATTTTTAAAAATTGTTTTTCAGAAAATCTGTTTCTTTGAAAGAAAAAATTAGGATTAGGATTACTATCATAAAACATAGATCGATAAGCACAAGCATAAGGCAAGTGGTCTGTTAATTTCATACCGTCTTTATGCAGAGCAACAGGAATAATATTGCTTTGAAATAATATTTTATGAGTTTTAAAAGGCAGTTGATCTATCTGTTCTTTTAATTTGGGAAACACCAAATCAAGATTAACAAAATTCACATCCCACATTCCAGGTTTAGGATTAGGGTCAACAAGATCCCATATGAATCCATTCCAAGTTACCTCCATCCCGTTGTTTCCAACACGGTCGGGCGCAAGTCGTTTATAACCAACAGCGTTTTCTTTCCATATTTTCCAAAAAGTATCCCAGTTGTCTGGTTCTAGTTTAGGAACTTTTATAGGTAATGCTAAAATTTTGTTTATATCTTTCATGTATCATTCCAGCCAAAAATAACTTGTAAGTCGTGTTAGTTTGCAATTACCGTTAGTTACTGATCTTCTATGCGGACATTGATTATTATCAAAAATTACAAAATCATACGGACGCCACTTAACTGTAAATTTTGGAATGTCTGGAGAATTTAATAAATCTTGACAAAGCAATTTATACGCAGAAGTATCAAAATTTCCCTGTAGTTGTGTTCTATTATCGTATCTTAAAACTTTTCGACCAATATGATCGCATTGCGATATAATATTTCGTACAGTATAAGTATCTGCGTTCATGTAGTATTTTCCTAAATAATTCTCTAATTCAGGAAATTTTTCTAACAAACGGTCAGTTAGCCATTTAACATCAGCAAATTCTGTTTGATTATTGGCATCGACACTTGTGCAATATAACGACCGTATGGGTAAGTATGATGATTCTAAATACGTTTGATCCGTGTGCCATCCCTCTCTAGCGCCTTTTAACCAATCATTATTATCTAAATGAATTATGTATGGGTATTCTTTATCTGTAAATTTGACTGGGGCTTGCTGATCAAGATAAGATTGTACCTTACCTAGTTTAGACATTGTGTGAAATAATACAGCATCACTAAACTGCATTCCTCTGAAACAAATCACACCGTGCTGTGATAGCAATTCACGAAGGCGATCCTCTGTATAGTTAACTGGATGGTGATGAATAAATTTACCAAACATAATTATATAAGATGAGTAGGTTCTTTATTAAATCTAAAACTAATAGACACACGATTATTATCTGTTTGATTATCTATACTGTGTGGTTTCTTGACATTTAGAAGTACCGGTTTGTTTAACGTAAAAAAACACACTTCTGACACCATCTCTGGTTCGTACGACACGTACGGTAGATTGGTTCCGGGAGTATATTTAACTTTAACCTGCGGTGCGCCGTCTTTTGGTTTATAGAAATAAGTTCTAGTATTTTCACAATTGAAGACTGGAAAATTAATAGCTAATTCGTTATCACCTACATCAGTATGTATCATTTGTTTAAATTTAGTAGGTGTCGAAATATAAGCAACCTTTGTTACCAATAAACCCTGACTCTTAAACCAATTTTGAATAGAAGGTAAAATATCTAATACTTTCTGTACGTCAAGCATTTCAAAACGATGAGGGTGATAATCTTTATTTTTAAAAAAATTAAAAATTTCATCCGGGTTGTAGGGAATGTCAAGGTATTTAAAATAAAAAATATCAGTCATATTGCAGGTTTCCAATATTCTGCTAAACTTATTCTTTCTATTCCTTTGTAGGCAAACAACAAACAATTAGTCTGTGTTAAATTATTGTTAAAACATAGTTTTGTCAATTCTTGTGAATAAGTTTTCCACCAGTAGTCTATGTCAAATCTATCTAAAATGTGATTTACTAATTTAACACCTGATAAATTTACGTAGCCTAACTTATTGAGTATTGTTAATGTGCTTATTTCAGTTTTAGAAAACATTATACCTATACGATTATACGGTATAGCCAACGTCTTACTAAAGCTAAAACTAGCTGTTTCAAAGTTAGAAATATCAATGTGGTCGGGCTTTACCAATCCTAGGTACGCACAATCAAGATGCTTGCGCAAAACTGTGCATTGTTCTGCGAACTCCAGTTGTTCTCTGTTACCCCATGTGTATCCAGGCCAGGATACAACTAAGTCTTCTGCAACTTGCGGAACTTCTAGTTCAGTATGCGGTTTTTTGTTTAGTTTATGCCAATAGCTATAATAAGAGTAGTCTCCTTTTTTCCAAGAAATATGTTTGTAATGATTAAAAATAGTGTTCAAGCTATCAGTATTACCGTTCATTACATACATATAGGGAAATTTTTCTAAGCCTGAAATCCAATCTTTAGACCAATCAGTAAACTTTGATCTCAACTCTTGGATAGGTACCAGTCTTTCATCATAGTTTAATTCTTTATCGTACGGGCTAAATGTATCTTGCGTGGCAAGATGGATGATCCTAGTTAAGTTTTCATCACGAATTGGTTTGATTAGCTTCTTGTAAAAGTCTTGTGTAGCTGTCATATGGATATTTATAACAGCTAACAGCAAGCTAACAAATTTCTAAATTTAAAACTTACCCATATAATGAGCTTTGGATCTAATCTTGCTCATTTGATTATCTGCACCAAGATAAATTGGATCTATTCCGTCAAAGAAGCCGGTGTAGTGGTATTCCCAAGAATCTCTGACACGTTGAAATTCAGGAAGCTCGTATAAGAAAAAATCTCTGTCCTTACCTATACCTGCTTGTATTGGTTTGTTTGCTTGAAATTTGCCAAAATCCCAGGTAGAAGAATAACAAATCCCTTTTGAGATACTTGTATTAACAGCCAGTACAGTGTCGTGATCAAGTATTTGATTAGTTGACCACATGAAACTTTGCAAGTGTGGATTGTACTTGAAATACAATATTACTTGGTAAGCCATTTCAAAAGCTACAGCTGGTAGATCTGGACTCCAGTAGAATGTTTCAGGAACTCCAGTGGCGCCGGCAGATAGTAACATAGCCCTATCAACAAAAAACATAAAAACATTATTAGTTTTGTGATCTATGCCAACACACGGTTTATCAGCTCCAAATATAGTAGCAACCGATTTACCATTATCCAATTGTTCTCTACCCAGCTTAGAAAAATTGGTATTCCTTCCAAAATTTCCAACACCCCATACATCAGTAACTACAGATATATTTTCTTTTTTAAATAAATCTTCAGATAAATCTTCAGTCCAGTCGCTTATTTCAATTTTAATATCTGGATGGGTTTTTGCTAGCTCTTTTAATGTGGGCTCTATTACATAGTCCCATTCACTTATTAAATTCCTAGCACTCTTATCAACTGTGTTAGGAGTATGTATAGAAGAGTTTAAAACCTTAAATGGCATATGAACAAATATCTGATCCAGCTTAATGTTATTGTTAATGAATGACATCAATACATTATGACTATCAGCGCCGCCCGAATAAGACAGTATCAAATAGTCGTACTTGTCTCTTAACTGTTGCGCACGTTGTTTATATAATTCATCTAGCGATTGCTTACCTAACAGTTTACGATCGTAATTATCCCATGCTCGATCGTGCCATATCCATCTTATTTTTGGACAATTATTTTTAGATCCATGTAACAAAGCATCGCGCCTGTTATAAAATTGCTGATCATTTACTATCCAACTTCCAAAAAATTTAGATAGTTCCTTATCTGTAGAGGAATTTACTGAGTAATTTATCATAACATATATATCTGAACATATACAGCAGATAATTTATTATGGTTTAATCGTTTGTTACAATTTCTTCGTAGCTAGTGTTGATACCATTTCTGCTATTATAATCGGATCTTGCAGCATGATCTCTAAACTCTTTTCTAGTTATGCGCCAACGGACATAGTTATCCATAGTATCAAAAACATAGGTTGCCACGGTAGTATCTTGATCTACACGGTTGCGAGAAGAACTTATAAGGCCAGGCTGACTTAAATTCCAATTTTCAGCAGCTGTTCGTATTGCCGAATTAAAAAGTGGATCAGAATCTGCAAAGAACTGTACATTGCTGGGTTTTGTAATAGTAAGAATAACTGTAACTGTCATTTTTAAGAACCTGTATTATTTCATATTATTTAGTTAAAAATTTAGTAAAATGTCCAATGTTATAAATTTGTTTACAGTATAAAACCCTAATTCAAAATCCAAGATTTCGTTTCCTTAACAATTTTTTTAAACTCCGTTGGTCCAAATGGTAACCCAACCATTTGATTATCTACAAAACTTTGTTGTACTGATTTATCTTCAAGGTATGCTTTTAAAAATTCAGACCAAAATTTAACAGCATCAGCATTAGTATTTTTTGGAACAAGGACACCATAGCCGTCTACTTCCTTCCAACTTGGATATATACTTTCCATAGTAGGAATATTGTATCCTGGAACTTTATTACGTGTAACTGTTAGAACTTTTAAGTTACCTGAATCTACAAACCCTTTAACTAGCACAAAAGGAATTCTGGCGGCAGTAATATGACCACCTACTAGATCGTTAACTACCTGTGAGCCGCCTTTATATCCAACAAGTACTGGTTCTTTGGTTGGCTTTGAAATTTTAAAAAATTCGTTTAGCATTATTTTTTGCGCAGGGGCACCGTAACCAAAAGTGATATTGTCCCCATTGTGTACAGATTTTTCTAAATCCTTAATTGTATCAATACCAGATTGTGAACTTACAACAAACGCCCCAACTGTATCACTTACTCCGGTAATAATTTCTATTGGCTTGTCAGGATATGCTATCTCATAAGATGCAACAACTCCAGATGTTGTTATTGAAATAGTGTAACCGTCGGTTAGACTTTTGGATAGTTCTCGTAACCCTATTGTGCCATCAGCTCCTGGTTTATATAACGGCACAAATTTGATATGTTTATCAATACAATATTGTTCTAACATACGAAATACTCTATCGGCGCCGCCACCGGGTGCAAATGGAATTATTACAGTTATAGGTTTTAATACAGGATCAAATGCAAAAGAACTTTGAGCAAAGAAAGTAATTACAATTGATAAAAATATTTTGGTTATGTATTTTAAGTTCATAAGTTTTGGTTATCTGTATTTGAGATTAGATGATATTTAGTAATTAGCTGCTTGACTTTTAATTGATATGACTATATAATACAAATGTGGACGTGAGTGGAACTGGTATACCTCCTCCTAGTAGCGCAAGCGAACGGAGGGACAGGGCCTTGCCCTTAGGGTGGCTTTGTAGGTTCGAATCCTACCGTCCGCACCATTTTTAACTACACACAGAGGCTCGTATGAAAAAGGCATTGGTAATCATAAGTTTGTTAGTAACCGCTAACTCGTTTGCATATCAAGAAGATCCGCATGAAGAGTTCAATATGACTCGTAACATGACCAATCGAACAACAATTACATTTAGACCTGTAGCCAATGTACAAGCTGCCTGTGATGCAGAAAGCAAACGTTTGACTGGACAGGGTTTTGGATTTGGTGTGGATGCTTGCAGCTTTTGGAATGACCAAGGCACCCAGTGTACAATCATTACTGGACCTACCGCAAACTTCCACACAATTGGACATGAAGTAAGACATTGCATTCAAGGTAATTTTCATGCAGGAAAAAAATAAAAAAGTAGCAAGCAGTCACGAACGACACACCTTCCAAAAAGAAGGGTATATCAAACGCTGTGAGGAAAAAGGTGAAGAGCCTAGTCCTGACGTTGTTAATATGTACAACTCTTTTAGAGATCAGGATGAGGCTGATCTTGTTGATCCAACATGGCAAAAAAACAACATGGAATACGATTTGCGGGCCAGTAAAGAAATGTGCGACAAAGTCAAACAGTCAGACAACTATGCTCAAAACTTGTATGCGGCTATGTGCAACATGACTTGGCAAAGCAGAGAGTTTTGGCAGGAACTAAAAGGTGAAGCTTGGAGTTGCAGTTGGCGACACGCTGGCGGCATCATTGCTGACATGCAGGAAAAGGGTGACTACATTGATTGGTACTGTAGCGGCATTGGTAATAGTGAAGATGGCTACGGTCTTGCAGGCAACAAACCTGAACAAGGTGCTTATGTGCCAGAAGGTGTTGTTACGGAAGAAATTGAATTGGATTTGAACCGTTTGGGTTGGAGACCAATTCCTTGGAGTGATGATGAATAACAGAGTAAATACACAATGGAAAAACTAACATTTAACGCAGAAGATATATTTGAAGACATTCCTGGAGATCCGGACAATGTTATTATGAAACTTCCGCCTGAGCTCTTGGAGCACACCGGCTGGAAAGACGGAGACACGTTAAACATTGAAATCGAGGATGGCGCCATTGTGATTAGTAAAGTATGAGTAAAGACGATGTAATTGAATTAACCGGACAGGTTGAAGAAGTATTGCCCGGGAATATGTTTAGAGTAAAAGTTGATAATATGCCTAATTTGTTACTTTGCTATTTGGGCGGAAAACTTAAACAGAATAAAATAAGAATTATCTTGGGAGATAATGTAAGACTAGAAGTCAGTACATACGATCTCTCAAAAGGTAGAGTAACTTATAGGTTGTAATAATGAATATAATTCTCGAACGTGTGTTCAATGTATGTAAGACAGTTCGAGAATCTAGTCCTGAGCAGACTACTTTCAAAAAGTTAATAGGTCGTACCCGCAATACATTCAAGCTACACAATTTTGATATTGCTATTAAAACCAAAAAAGATCAAGATTTAGAAGCAGACAAATGGTATGTCATGGCGTACTATGACAGTGAGAATGATTTCAATATGGACACAGCTATCGAAGTCATAGTGTATCACAATTTGCAAGGCGACGAACCGTTTGGCTCTCATCAGGTAACTAGTTTCCTTACAGAAATCTTTGATGCCACTGTACATGAGTTCCGGCACCAATATCAAAGTATACGGCGTGATCATAATCAATACGGTGAACACGTTGACACGCCATACGAGCGTTATCTAGCAGACGACGATGAATTGGATGCTTATGCTTTTAGCATAGCAATTGAACTGCTACGCACAATGGATGCTGAACGTGCCAAGCGCAGAATGAGCAGAATAAGTGTTTTGAGCAAGATGCGTACAGGTGCTCAATTTTCTAGTCCGCAACTAAAAGCCTACATTGGCCACTTTGGCTTGAACAATCTAACCAAAAAGTTATCAAAAAAGATATATCATCACTTGAATACAGTTGACAAAAGATACGTTTTCATGTAAAATACACGTATAGAAACTAACAAAGTGAGCAACATGAAAACGTTTCCTACACAACAAGTTTTAGAACTGGCTTGTGCCGCACAGCGAGTTAACGGTGCATATCTTAAGGAACCAGTGCCAGTATTAGCGGCAGACTTTACTTATATGTACTCAAAACAATCTAATAAAATGATGATGTTGTGTACAGTAAATCCTAATAACTGGACAGCTGATCCAAAAGATGCTCCTATGCCACTTCGTGTGTTGCCCGAAGATATCATATCAGCAGAAGAGATTAAAACATATTTTAAACGACTGTTGTTTGCAGCCATCGAAGGTGAAAACGAATTTCAAACTAATATCAATAGTTTTTTGAGTGACAATACAATTGAACTTAAAAACTTTGGATACATTGCCTGCTTGCCAAGTGTCTATGCTAGAGATAGGGTGCAGAACAAGATCAAAAAAGTTGCACGACAAGCAGAAGAAGGTTATCTTGGAGAAATTGGTAGCCAGCTAAAAGATTTAGATTGCGAAATACTTGAATCAGTTAAGTCAAAAAACTTTGAAGGTTACAATATTTCTGCTATAATAAACAACAGAATGGCTTCTTGGTTAAACAAAACTGCACTGGCACTGGGTCCGTGTGTAATTGTCAAAGCCAAAGTTAAAGATCACACTAAACACTGGAAGCATCAAAATGATGTGACTAGGTTAAATTACGTTAAGGCAGTACAATAATGTATAAAACAATTTGCACAGAAGTCGAAGTAGATGTCGATTTGAGTGACTTTGACACTGAAGACTTGATTGAAGAATTAGAAAGCCGTGGCACCGGTGTCAGTGACTTTGGCGACGGCAAAGAAATACTGGAGTCTATTCACGCAAAGCGTAGACTGGGAAAAGATTATCAAACTGAATTGGATCAATTGATCTGGGCAGGACTAGGAAAATTTATATGAGTACATGGACATTTAGAACATTAATGACTATCTTAGGCATAGTCATCATTGCACAACTAGTTATGTTAGTAATTACCAAGCCTAGACCTATTATGTGTTTAGGTGGAGTCATTATGGAACAACACGATGACATGTGGATACAAGTTGGAATATTCCCTAAATTTTGTGTGCCTATAGATAAGGATTGATATGAGCGGTTGGAATACAATTCAAAGAATTCGCAATATCGAAGAAAAAATCGATCAACTGGGCTTTAAGTTCAGCAAGAGTAAACATACCGATTGGTCAGAAGATCACGGTGCTCTAAGCCTTGTGCCAAAAGATCATGATGCCCTGCCAATTTACAGCCGTGATGCGGAACTGTTTGTTGGTAGTTTGGAACGACTAGAAGATTGGCTAGCCGGTGTGCGCTGGGCCCGTGAATACGACATGATGTTAAAGTTAAGCGATGAAAAGAAACGTACTGCCGCTGAACAAAAAGAAAAGAATCGACAATTGATGCGTACCCTTAAAGAAGGCCGACGTGTGGAAGGTGTAGTAGAATGAAAAAGATATATTACGAAAAGATTGGACGCAAGTACGTGCCAGTTGCCGAGTATGACAACGACTTTCTAGACAGCTTTACTAAGGGTACACACTTGGTCATGAGCTATCCCGGCGGATCCAGTCGCAGATACAATATCGATCCTAACTATGCCGCAATGATTGCCGCTGGCCGAGTTGCCGAAGATGCTATCTGTAAGGCTATCTCAAAAGCCAGTGAACTACGGCCAAAGAGTACTCCCATTACTCCAGGACAAAAGAAGGCCTGGGAAAAGTTGGCAAAAGAGTTTGGCGATGATCTTTGCACACTGCACGGACTCAGTGTACATGACTGTGCTGAAGCAGGAGTCCGAGCCATGATGCTGGAAGCTGACAAGTTATTGTCTAACCCAACTGTACGTAAGGCATACGAAAAGTTTTTATTTGTAGCAGAATTAACGAGAGATCATAATGAGCAAAGCAAAACATAAACCTCACCAATGGATTGACG
>Ga0209084_1001012_pt1 | contig 24753 bp, 37 predicted proteins | sample C_130820_MF_Meta_FD_187309 | JGI IMG/M metagenome (GOLD analysis project Ga0209084, IMG submission 187309) | Freshwater microbial communities from Lake Croche, Canada to study carbon cycling - C_130820_MF_MetaG (SPAdes) (version 2) | ecosystem: Environmental > Aquatic > Freshwater > Lake...
TTTTAACTTTTTTGCTATAAAAGAAAATGTATCCTGTTTTATTATATCGCGTTGGACTTCTGGGCTAGGTCAGTAGGCTTTCAACTTACGTAGGCGGGTTCGATTCCCGTACGCGATACCAAGTTTTATCTGTGTGTGAGAAAGTCTGGTTAATCTACTCGCCTTGGAAGTGAGAAATCGTAGGTTCAAATCCTACCACACAGACCAGTTAATGGGGAATACGCTTCAAGGTGAAGCACCTGTATTCTGTATTAGAATATGTACCGCAAAATCAAACTTGATTGGTTCGATTCCAATATTCCCCACCAATTTATGTCCCATTCATCTAGAGGCCTAGGATAGTACCCTTTCACGGTATTCACAGCGGTTCGAATCCGCTATGGGACGCCAAATTATGCGCTGGATTGACATTGCGAGTTGGATTTGAAGCCAAACGCAGACAGGTTTGATTCCTGTCAGGTGCACCAATTTTATGGGTTGTCAAGGTTGGTCCCATGCACGGTGAATAGCCGTAGGAGCATTATCGAGTGTGCGCCACCGCACTCTTGGTCTGACAAGGGTTCAAGTCCCTTACAATCCACCAAGTTTTGAGAGTGTTAGCAAGAGAAAGACTCGCTAGAAGGCTTCTTCGAAGAGCCGACTAATGAAAAAGAAGGACGGGTTCGAGTCCCGTAAACGCATCGGAGCACCTTTGTCAAGTATCCCAAGTGGCGTACCGAGACCTTGCCGGCTTTATATACTAAGGTGAATGGTTCCAATAATATGGGTGGAACTACTCTCAAATTTAATAAGTAAGAATCAAGTGGAAAGCAAGAGCCACAAAGTAAACACTGCCGGGTCAGGAAATGTGTCCGGGACGTATAGGCCGCGCAACCTATACAAACAACAGTGGGGTAAGAGCCCTCATAACATTTTCGCAGAATTTTATTCCCTAGTAGCTCAGCGGTAGAGTAGTTGGCTGTTAACCAATTGGTCCGTGGTTCGATCCCACGCTGGGGAGCCAAGTTTTAGGATAGTAACAGCAAAATTTATACTCTGAACTTTTAATTCAACCAGTAAAAATCTATCCTGTTTATTTTGTTGGGGTGTCGCCTAGTGGCCTAAGGCAACGGTCTTTGAAATCGTCATCATGGGTTCGAATCCCATCTCCCCTGCCAAACATATTAGGAGAATGCAATGGCTCACAAGCAACAAGGTATTCTAACAAAGAGTCCCCAATGGTGGAAGCACCTCAAGGACTGGAAACGGGTGTTCTGGAAATCAGAACGCCAAGCACAGAAACGTAACATTAAACAAGGAGAATGACATGAAACGTTCAGCGAAACGATAGTGTCATCCTAGACCCCCGTATGGTCCTGGATGGCACGTAAAAGAAAATATTTACGAATCCATCCACAGCTGGCGTTTAACGGTAGCGTACTCGGCTCTTAACCGATGAGGTGTCAGTTCGAATCTGACGCTGTGGACCATATGGGGGTATAATTCAAAGGCTAGAATAGCCGGCTTTTAACCGGTCTATCAGGGTTCAAGTCCCTGTGCCCCTACCATATAAAAACACACTAGCACAAAGCATTGAAGTGATGCTAGAGGTAGAGTACAGCACTGAACTCGAGATAGGTGCTGGAGGGTAACTCGACTGGTATACTCCAGTGAACCCAGGTAGCGATTCCTGAGTGTGTCAGTGTGTTTCTATATGGTAGTTTTCTTTGGTGTGACCATAGTGTAAAGGTTTAGCACCTCACTCTGTGAAAGTGATAGAATGGGATCGTTCCCCATTGGTCACCCCAAAGAAAATTATTGGCCGCGTAACTCAGAGGCAGAGTACCATCTTGATAAGGTGGGAGTCGACATTTCGAAATTGTCCGTGGCTACCAAAATTTAATGCCTGGTTAGTTCAGTGGAAGAACGTCTGCCCGATTAGCGGAATGTTGTAGGTTCGACTCCTACACCAGGTACCAATTTAATGCGCCCGTAGTATAATGGATAATATACAAGGCTACGAACTTTGGGATGGTGGTTCGATTCCATCCGGGCGCACCAAGTTATGGAGGATAGGGACGCTGGGCGTTAACTGGTCTTGAAAACCAGCCCACTTAGGGATAGGTGATGGTTCGATTCCATTATCCTCCTCCACTAAATAAGTAGATGCGAATACGTGAACTTATCGTAGAAACTGCTGACGAGGATCGTGCTATCATCAGCCTGGCTGATGCTATCTACAACGATCTACAGCAATATGCTGATACAGAATTAGACTACGACGAAACAGGTGTGATCCACATTGGACGCATTGGTGATCTATTTGATACTCCGATTCCTGTGTTTGATCGGATAAGATTAGAAATAAGCTCAGATGAGGCCATAGTGGATCTGGCACGTAGACTACACGGTCGGGCTACTCCGGCAGACAGTCATCTTGGACAATGGGATCCTGCGGAAAGTGCCATATCATTAAATGCCGATTACTTGAGTAGCAATCGTATGCGTAGCGTTATAGCACATGAATTGAGACATGCCATGGACGACGCAAAATCTTCCAACCGGGCCAATCAAAGCACACGATATCGCACAGCAAGGAATCCGGCAGATCGTGCGGATCCTGACAGTGCCTATGGAGCACAACCAGCAGAGATCAATGCTAGATTCATCGAAGCGTTAAATGTCTTGGTGCCCATTATACCCAAGTTGGCCCATTTAGATACCGCTGCCTTTAGAACCAAAATGACAGCATACTTAAACAAGGCATTTGATCTTAAAAATATCGCGGATTATTATCCAGAACAGACAGCCAGTCCGCACTATAAGAGACTGCTGCAACGAGCATGGGCTTTTATTGATCAAGAACTTGCTCACGTTAAATCCAAAACAGTTGACACGCAGGGCGTATAAGTATATAATATACTTGCGACCGTGAGTGGAACATGGCAGACCTCCAGACTGGGGATTCTCAGCGAGGGACGGGGCGAAGTCCTAGACACAGCCTTTGTAGGTTCAAACCCTACCGGTCGTACCAGTTAAGAATTAAGGAATGGTCCCATAATGGTATTGGAGCGGATTGCTAATCCGTCGAGTTGCGAAAGCAGCTTTCTGAGTTCGAGTCTCAGTCATTCCGCCAGTAATATGTATCTCTAGTGTAATGGCAGCATCACGGCCTCCAAAGCCGTTAGGTCAGGGTTCGAGTCCTTGGGGGTACGCCAATTTGATGTAACGGTGGCGGAGAGGCCCAACGCAACAGTCTGCAAAACTGTAACACCGTCGGTTCAAATCCGACCCGTTACTCCAGACACAGATAGTAAATAAGATTATGCGGGTATGATGTAATGGTAACCTGAAACCTTGCCAAGGTTTATTCGCGAGTTCGATTCTCGCTACCCGCTCCAAATAACACAATATGTTTATCCAGGTATCCAATTTTTCAGTGGTTCCTTTATTTCCGACCACACTGGGCATGTCAACAATTGAAGAAGATATTTCAAATTTAGATCAGATTAAAAATTTGAAATATGTCAGCTCTCCATCGGAAGGTAGTGTAAATTGTTTTGTGAGTGAAAGTTTAAATGTATTTTCCAATTTTCAAAGAGAAAAAGACATTGTCATGTCTTATTTCAACAAATTTAAAAATGATGTTTTAAGATTAGAAAACAACGACGTAAAAATGACAACGTCCTGGGTCACTAAATTAACTACAAATTCTAGTAGTCAATTTCATCTACATAAAAATTCTTATTATAGTGGAGTGCTGTATTTAGAAAAACCCAAGGACGGTGGCAGCATAGAATTTATCAATGATGGATTAAACCCTAGTAGTTTTGGGTTGAATACACCAACCGAATACAACATATTTAATTTTGAGAGTTTTAGTATTCAGCCTCAGAAAAATTTGATTGTATTTTTTCCAAGTTATCTAAAACATAGAATAACTCCATACCGCGATCGTGATCCAAGATACTCGATCGCATTTAATATTATACCTGTTGGTGTGTATGGAGAGGGCGATTCTACTGTAAATATTTCTGTAAATACATAGGCCGGACCTGTATCCATATTCCGGCTCCGCTGACGCGAAAACAGGATGGGCTGCGCTCACGGGGTTTGATGGTTTCCTGACACACAAATAACCTTCACCAATATTACGGCCTCACCCTCTAGCAACATAGTTCTACGGTGAGGTTTTCTTTTTTAGGATAGCAACAGCAAATTAAAATTTTCACTGTAAATGAAACCAAAATGCTATCCTGTTTTATAATGCCATAGTAGCTCCAATGGTAGAGCAGCGGACTGAAAATTCGTGTGTTGCTGGTTCGAGTCCAGCCTATGGCACCAATCATGGAAGATAGAAGTGTTGGACACTAAGCAACTTGGAAAGTTGTTCGCTTCGGAAACGGGGCACGGTTCGATTCCGTTATCTTCCTCCATACATGGTACTATAGGACAATGGTAGTCTTCCTCCTTCATACGGAGAGTGTTAGTGGTTCGAGTCCACTTAGTACCACCAGTCAATGTCGCAGTGGTCTAATGGTAGGACGCTTATAAAGGTTATCCCGCCCGGGATACAGTCAGCACAATCAAATTCCATTCTAAAGGAAGAGATCCGGGTTCGAATCCCGGCTGCGACACCAAGTTTCGAGATAGACGTAGAGATCGAGTCCCCTGTACGCTAGTGCCCTATTTCTTGAGCATGACACACCAGTAGCAGTATCGGGTCAAGCAAAACTCTCTCATACGAGACAAACCAATGAGTCCTTGAGAAAGATAGTTGGCGGCTCGAAAACCTATATGCTCTGGTGCAGGGAATTGGGAGACCGGCAACGTTGAGAACGTTGTGACCTAACAGGTGTGGGTTCGAGTCCCACTCAGAGCACCATTCAAGTAGGAGACTTATTATGGCTGAAAAAAATTGCCAATCGTGTCATCATCACTCAAGTGGTTATGCATTGGATCATGACGGAAAACCTATCCCAAAGTTTGAAGGTGATTTTTGGAAGTGGCAAGAATGCGCTAAAGATTGGGGGAAACCAAAATTAATCGGTGTACTCAAAAACATGTGCGGAATGCACATGCCAAAGAAAAATGTTAATAAGTAGTTAGAACTACCGTGATATAAAATAATGCCTTCGTACGCTAATTGGGAGTGCGGCTTGCCTTAGAAGCAGGTGGTTGGGGGTTCGAATCCGCCCGAAGGTACCATGCCCCTGTACGCTAATTGGTAGTGCGGATAGACTTAAAATCTGTTGGTTGGCGGTTCGAATCTGCCTAGGGGCACCAATTCAGTTCCTTAGTTTAATGGCAGAACGCTACCTCGACACGGTGACGACGAAAGTTCGATTCTTTCAGGAACTACCAAATTTATGGGCGTATTGGTATTCCCTGCGTAGCAGTGACCTTGTTCGATTCTTGGGCGTCCACCTTATTTGTATTCAAAACTCTCTGTAGTTCAATGGATAGAACACATTCCTCCTAAGAATGGAATGCAGGTTCAATTCCTGCCGGAGAGACCAAACATATTCTTCCATGACCGTAGTTGACCATTAAATATTATCTAGTATAATAAATTTTACAGGAGACATATCATGGCAGTAGCAGGCGACTTTATACAACAGCTGAAAGAAATTTACGGCGATCAAGGTCCACGAGTGATCCTAGATGTAGGCAGTAGAGATCTAGAAGAAAGTGTACAGATGGCCCAGGCATTTCCCAACACCAGGATAATCGCCTTCGAACCAAATCCCAACCAGTTTCCCATCTGTGTAGCAGCAGGACAAAATTATCCCAACATTGAAGTATATGAATATGCCTGTAATGATCGGGCGGATGTTGTAGATTTTTGGATAGTCAACGAAAATGTAGGTGCTTCCAGTATCCTGGAACCAGAAGAAGATTTTTTAGATGCTGGATGGCAAAATGGATACAGACCCTGTACCTTCCAGAAATTGTCTGGCATCCGAGCAAGACGCATAGATACTGTGTTGACAGAAATTGGTGTTGACCATGTGGATGCTGTCTGGATGGATGTACAAGGCAACGAACTAAAAGCGTTACAAGGTATGGGTAAATTTATCGATGGTGTTAAAATAATGCACACAGAAGCAGCATTGAAACCCTACTATAAAGGACACGCTCCAAAAAGTGAACTAGAATCCTGGATACATCAACAAGGATTCGAAACAGAATTTATCAAAACAAGAGATCCTCATCCATTTGGTGAAAGCGATCTAATCTGCATCAGAAAATAATCATGCCCCGTTACGCTAATTGGTAGTGCGGATTCTCTCAAAAGGAGTTGGCTGTCTGTTCGAATCAGACACGGGGTACCACATCGCGGTCTTTGGTGAAATGGATATCATCTCGGTCTTCGAAACCGAGGGTGGGAGTTCGATCCTCTCAAGACCGGCCAATTATAAGTTGTTGATCCAGCGCAAGGCCGAATTGACATTGGTGAAATACTTCATTTCAAAATACGTGACATCATGTATGTCAAACACAGCAATATAGCATACACCATTATCCAAAGATAAATGGAAATATAACCCGCTGGGCGTAAGGTTTTCGTAGATCTTCACACGAATATTTACCGTCAATTCTCTCCTATAGGTAAATGGCATACCAGCACTTTGGTAAAGTGCAATTACAAGTTCGATTCTTGTTAGGAGAACCACTTGACACACCGACAGAAATACAGTATAATTACTACATAGACAGCAAATGATAGAGTTAGTTGTTGCATGTTCATTAACAATACAAATTGGTTTTGCGGGTGTGGTGGAATGGTATACACATTATAATCGTGTTTCTTTGTGTTTAGTATAAATACATTGGGAGATCATTATGATAGATATTACTGAATTTATTACCAGAGCGAGAGAAGCCCGTCGAGAACACCTAAACTTAGATGAACTTTGTTGTGAGCGTGGAGGCAACTCTACAAATCATAAAGGTGTATTGGCGCAGTATTTAGATACTACTATTCCAAGTGGGCGCATATTATTATGCCATGCTTGTAATAATAGTAAATGTAGCAATCCAAAACATTTATACTGGGGAACCGATTATGATAACATTATTATCGATGGTACAGAATTTGGAACACACAAAAATCCATTCGAGCGGCGTGTTGAAAAATATGGCTTAGAAAAAGCTCGTGCTATGAATTCTAGGGTTGGAAATACATTTGGTTCTGGTAATAAAGGAAAACCTAAGTCAGAAGAACATAAAGCAAAAATTGCCGCGAACCATAAAGGTGGTAAACCTAAAGGCTGGCGCAAAGCAGATCAATTGCCCGGGTGATGAAATGGTATACATAGAAGATTTAAAATCTTCCGCTTTAAAAGGCATGCCGGTTCGAGTCCGGCTCCGGGCACCAGGTATTTTTTTGTTCGAGTCCGGTCAGTCGCACCATATAGAAACACATCGGTAAGAGGATTGATCATCCTACCTGTGACGTAGCAACAGCAGTGTGTTTCTATATGGTATTTCCCTGGCGTTCGTATAGTGGAAAATACAGGGGATTTCTACTCCCTAAACGTGGGTTCGATTCCTGCACGCCGGACCAGTTTTTAGGATGCTAACAGCAACCTTTTACTCATAATCCAAACCAGTGGCCCGGTTCGATTCCGGCTAGTAGTGTAATGGTAGCACACAGGTCAAAAAAGTAAAATGCATCCTGTTATTTTATTGCCAGCGAGACTTGGAAGTCAGAGAGGTCTTATACGCCTTTTAGCCCCAGATCAGGGTTCTTGAGAGAGTTCGATCCTCTCCGCTGGTACCAAAGAATAGTGGGCCTATAGTTCAGTTGGTTAGAACAGTCGACTCATAATCGATTGGTCACAGGTTCGAGTCCTGTTGGGCCCACCATAAAGGTTGACAGTCTCAATAATAGATTGTATAGTAATCGTATGCGCAAGTGGTGGAATGGTATACACGGTGGTCTTAGAAGCCACTGCCGAGAGGATTGAGAGTTCGAGTCTCTCCTTGCGCACCAAAGTTTTTTATAAAAGGAAAGTATGAAAACAACTGCAACATTTCGATTGAATAAGCGTTTCAAAACACTTATCTCTGCTATGCCATTTCGGAGCCAAGAGCAACGGGATTCATTTCGTCATATGATGATTGATGCCCAGGTATCAGCCGGCATGGTTGTTAGAACTCCCAAAGACCGTAACAACAACCGAGGTGAATAATGAAAACTCCAGATTTTGTCAACAGTCTTGATACTGATCGTTGTGTGGCCAATATTGGCAGTCGTTTTGATTTGGTCATCGTGGCTGCTATTCGTGCTCGTGAATTGAAGCGTGGTTATAAAAAATTAGTTAATAGTCCAAATGGCAACATCGTCAGTGCTCTACAAGAGATTGAAGCAGGACACATTGGACGAGATTATTTGAAGAAGGTGCGTCGTCCATGAGCAAAGGTTCACGTCCTCGTCCATATAGTGTTAGTCAAACCCAATTTGGTAACAACTACGATGCCATCTTCCGCAAGCCAGACCCTCGTGCGGTAGAGGATGCTCAAGCAGAAGATGAGGCATTTAGGTTAATTGAAGAACAAAGAAAATCACAAGTTCAAGACAGTGATCAGGGCGGTTAATAAATACGGATGCGCCCTACTAGTACAATGGTAGTACACTGGTTTTGTAATCCTGTGATGGCAGTTCGATTCTGTCGTGGGGCACCAAGTTAGTATGCGGGATTAGTTTAATGGTAAAACAGCAGATTTCCAATCTTCGGTCAAGAGTTCGATTCTCTTATCCCGCTCCAAGTCTATCTAATATGTTTAGTGCTCTATTACGCAGTCGTTGAGTAAACTCCGACTCTGATAACACACCTTTAGCAAGATTACACTTGCGACATGTTACTTGTAAGTTATTGTAATCGGTGGTGCCACCTTGTGATTCCGGAATGACATGATCCATATGTGTTTCAGAGTCTGATAAATCGTCATCACAATAGACACAATAGAGACCATCGCGTTCAATAACTCTACGGCGTAGGTTTAATGGTATGCGTTCTTTTTTTTGTAGCATCAAAAATATTTAGTAAATAGAGTTTTAATAGATTAAGAGCCTGGTTAGCTCAGGGGTAGAGCAACGCCTTTACACGGCGAAGGTCCGCGGTTCGAAACCGTGACCAGGTACCAAATATATGATTGATTACTTATTAGCCTTTTTTGCCATATTCTTCACTGACATCTTTTATACATATTATTTAAAGGCTGTACATGAGGAACATGTATTAAGGGCCAGCAGTTGGGCCACGATAGTTTATGTGGTTGCGGCTGTGGCAATTATAGAGTATAATAGTAATCACTTGTTATTGATTCCGGCAGCAGCAGGTGCGTTTTGTGGCACTTGTGTTGGAATGAAGATTAGAAAGAGATAATTCGGAGTGTAGCTCAGTCTGGTAGAGCACTGCGTTTGGGACGCAGGGGCCCAAGGTTCGAATCCTTGTACTCCGACCAAGTAACTCGCCATGGCACACGGCGTACAATAGGACAAATTGTGTGGCACGAATATTGCGGGGTAGGGGAGTCTGGTCGTCCCCACTAGTCTCATAAGCTAGGGATCGGTGGTTCAAATCCATCCCCCGCATCCAATTTTAGGATGCATCCAGCAAACACTTTTTGCCACCAAAATCAGGCAGGCCGTGCAATTGGGCACCGTAGTTGAAATAGGGGTTCGATTCCCGGCGATACTACAGCATCCTGTTTCCCAAATTGTCTTGACAAGACTCCGGTTTTGTCGTACAATATGTACATGTTAAGAAATTAACAGTAAGTTTTAGGTTAGGTACAGCAACTATTCATTACTATGAACTGCTACTTATTACCCGGACATCAAACTCCGGATATTAGTAGATAGAGGAGTTTCGATAAGTCTCCTCGATAAAAACAAAAAGTAGACCACTAACCTGTTGAATAATAGAATGTTAACAGCAATCTTATATTTCACATCATATCGAAAATAAAATACATTCTGAAAGGTAAATTAAAATGAACGCATTTGTAAACGCAATCGCAAATCAAGAAGCCCGTACTGCCAATGGCATGAAGGCTCGTAAGTCAACCGCCAACAAGTGTGTTGACCTGTTCTACAACATCGGCGCCAGCCGTGGTAAGAACATCATCCCTGCTTTCACCGCTGCCTATGTTGAAAACTTTGACATGGCTCTGCGTATCGCACAATGGGCACGAGATGTCCGCGGTGGTGCAGGTGAACGCGAACTGTTCCGTAGTGTACTTGTACACTTGGAAAAGACTGACCCAGATGCCGCTATGGCTCTGTTGAAGAAGATTCCAGAAGTGGGTCGTTGGGATGACATCTTTGTCTTCACTACTCCTGCTCTGAAGACCGCTGCTTATACCATGTTGGGCGATGCTCTACGTGCTGAAAACGGCCTTGCTGCCAAGTGGACACCACGTAAGGGCAAGATCGCAGCAGAAATCCGTGAGTTCTTCGGTATGAGCCCAAAGTTCTACCGTAAGAGCCTGGTGGCGTTGACCCGGGTTGTTGAAACACAAATGTGTGCCAAGGACTGGGATAACATCAACTTCAACCACGTACCAAGCGTGGCTGCTCGTAACTACAAGAAGGCTTTCGGACGTAACACTCCAAAGTTTGCTGAGTACGTGGCTGCATTGGTTAAGGGCACACCCGGTGTGAAGGTTAACGCTAACGCGATTTTCCCACACGATGTGTTGAAGGGTCTAATTGGTTCGTACAACCGTACCAAGTTGTCTAAGACAGATTTGGATCACATCACCGCACAATGGGACGCTTTGCCTAACTACGTTGGAGATGCCAGCATCCTTCCAATCGTAGATGTAAGTGGTTCTATGAGCTCTCGGGCAGGTGGTGAAGGTACTGTTACTTGTATGGATGTTTCTGTTAGCCTTGGCTTGTACTTGGCTGATAAGAACAAGGGTGTGTTCAAGGACACATTCTTGACATTCAGTGAAAAGCCTAATTTGATGACTCTTCGGGGCGACATCGTCCAAAAGATGGATCAAATGGAATCAAGCGACTGGGGTATGAGCACAAACCTACACGCAGCATTTGAAAAGATTCTGAGTGTAGCAGTTAAGGGCAATGCTCCTCAAAGTGACATGCCAGCAATGGTCTTGATCTTGAGCGACATGCAGTTTAACGCCTGCGTTAAGCATGACGACAGTGCTATGGAAATGATCGAACGCAAGTTTGAAGCAGCCGGATACACTTGTCCAAAGGTTGTTTTCTGGAACCTAAACAGTTCCGGTAACGTACCAGTCAAGTCAGACAAGAGCGGTGCCGCTCTTGTAAGTGGATTCAGTCCAGCAATCATGGCTAGCCTGCTAGGCGCGGATGTTGAACAATTCACTCCAGAAGGTATCATGCGTAAGACTGTAATGGTTCCACGCTACGATCTGTAACAGTTATAGAGATATAACTCCAAACCCTGCCAACTTCGGTTGACAGGGTTTTTTTTTGACCTTATAATTTAGTCAATAAATAAATTTCAGTTAGGAACAGCAATGCATAAAAATTTAGAAATGTATGTAAAGGTATATAAACAGCACATAGATACTGATTTCTGCCAACAGGTGGTCAGTGATTTAGAAGATGCCAACTTTGAAACTCATACATTTTATGATGTGATAACAGATACTTCTAAATCTTATGACAAAGAGTTGTCTGTCAGTTATAAAAATGTATCCGGGTACAAGGATCTACATACAATGACATGGAACGGAATTAAGCAATATTTGACAGATTTAAATTTTGTATGGTACAATAATTGGACAGGATTCTCTGAAATAAGATTCAATCAATATAAATCAGGCACACAAATGAAAGAGCATTGTGATCATATTCACAGTATGTTTGATGGACAACGCAAAGGTATTCCAACACTTAGTATAGTTGGAGTTCTTAATGAAGACTACGAAGGCGGAGAATTTGTAATGTGGCAGGATCGTGACATAAAATTAAAAACCGGTGACCTGCTGATATTTCCATCTAATTTCCTCTACCCACATCGTGTAAACGAAGTCACCAAAGGAACCCGAAATACCTTCGTATCCTGGGTTTGGTAATCGGTTGACAGAGTTGCCAATTGATGCTATAATTATGGCATGTATAAAATAATCGGATCAAGAGACACCTTCAGCACTACTACATTGGCAAAAGCAATGGTTACTGCTACAGTAATGAATGAGTTCGTAACTATCAAAGGCCCAGACTTTGAAGTTTGTGGTATTTTTGGTGTTGACACAGTCAAGGATGGTAAGACACCAGATGGTGTACCATACACCTGGAACAAAAAATCACGAATTGGACGAATGGGGAAATAAAATGCCATCAGTATTTTTAGTCAGTGACACGCACTTTGGACATAAAGGTGTATGTCACTTCACACGAGAAGATAAAGTCACAAAATTACGCCCATGGGATACACCCGAAGAAATGGACGAAGCCATGGTCAAGGCATGGAACGAACGGGTCAAGCCTACTGACAAGGTCTATCACTTGGGCGATGTGGTTATCAACCGTAAGGCATTGCCTACTATGGCCAGATTAAATGGTGACAAGGTATTGATCCGCGGCAACCATGACATCTTTCCAGATGACGAGTACCGCAAGTACTTCCGTGAGTTGAGGGCATATCATGTTATGAACGGAATGATCTTGAGCCACATTCCCATCCACGAGGAATCGTTAGGTAGGTTTGGAGTGAACATCCATGGCCACTTACATGCCAATCGTGTAATGAAGTCTGGAAGTGCCGTGGGTGAGTATGTTACGCAGGTAATCGATCCACGCTATCATTGTGTATGTGTAGAGCACACAGACTTTGCTCCTATCTTGTTTGAGGATGTGCAAAAACGCATTGTTGAAGAAGGTGGAGAAATTGGATTTAGGAGCGGCAATGGACCAACAATGTAAATTGTATGTTTTGATTGGGGTTCCAGGTAGTGGGAAATCTACCTGGTATTCCGAACAGGACTGGCTACAAGATGCTGCATACATCTCCACAGATAAACATGTGGATACGCATGCCAGACTTGTGGACAAGACCTACAGTGAAGTGTTTAAGGATTTCATGTCATCCGCTGTTCAGATGATGACAGCAGAAGTTGAACTAGCACGTGGAGCAGGTCTGGATATTGTTTGGGATCAGACCAGTACCACTATTGCTAGCCGCGCTCGTAAGTTTAATATGCTGCCCGACTACTATGCCATTGCTGTGGTATTCCGCACTCCACCTCGTGATGAATTGGATGTGCGACTATCAGGTCGTCCCGAGAAACATATTCCAAAAACAGTCATTGACAACATGATCAAAAATTGGGACGAACCCGAATTAGATGAAGGCTTTCAGGAGATTTGGCATGTCTAAAAAAATCACAGAACATCGAGATAAACTGGGACAGATCTTAAATGTAGGCGATGCTGTGTGTTATCCGTATCGTAGTAGTCTAGAGTTTGGAACTATTAAAAAACTTTATCCTAAAATGGTTAAAGTTTGGGAAGTGGGTCAGACTTTGAGATATTATACAGGCAACAATAAATACCCCCAGGATCTGGTCAAAGTAGAAGGTCCAGCAGTGACCATGTATCTGCTTAGAGCCAATTCAACCGTAGAATAGTGTAATTCAGTTCTTGTATTTTGTTTTTAAAACAGGTATAATTACTATGTATGACAGCATTACACATATTAACAAGTCCGTACAGTCCTGTAAACATCAATAATAGGGCAGACCCGTTCAGCATCGCGGCAATTAAATTTATAAAATATATGACACAGTACGGATGGGACTGTGTCCATTATGGTATCACAGGAACAGAAGTTCCCTGCGAGATGGTTCACTGCTCTACTGTGATCGACGGTAGCAAAGAAAACATAGCCGAATACAATCAAAATGCCGGCGAAGAAATAGCACGTAGAAAAAAACCCAATGACATGATCATGTGTTTCCATGGTATCGAAAACAAGATAGCATGTGATCTTAATCCCGATCTGATCGCGGTAGAACCCAGCATAGGCTACAATACCAATGCTATTTTCGCACCCTATCGAGGATTTGTTTCCTACGCACAGCAACATATGTATTATGGTGCGGCTGGAATGTTGATGAATCCTAGCTGGTTTGATGCCGTGATATATAATGCTATTGATTCTACCGAGTTTGAATTCAATGATAGGAAAGAAGATTATTTCTTATGTTTCGGCAGGGTGATAACTGCCAAAGGAATCGACCTAGCCATACAGGCCACGGAAGCCACGGGTAAAAGATTGATCGTGGCAGGTACTGGTTCTTTATATGACCTAGGATATTCTAGCACACCTAAACATGTTGAAGTGTTAGGAACACAGAACGCCGAACAAAGAAAAAAATTAATGGCAGGTGCTCGTGCCATTATGGGTCTCACGCACTATGTAGAACCCTTTGGTAATATGATTGTTGAAGGATTCATGGCAGGTACTCCGGCCATAACCACCGACTGGGGTGGATTCGCAGAAACAGTCAAACACGGAGTTACAGGATTCCGTTGTAGAGATTTCAAAAGTGTCATAGAGGCCATTGAAAACATAGATACGATCAAACATCGGGCCTGTAGAGATTGGGCAGTGGACAACTGCGATGATACAGTGGTACATCCACAGTTCGATACCTGGTTCAAGAAATTACAAATAAGAGATTTTTATCATGTATGATATATACAGTAAGGTCAATCCTGAAAAATTACTACATAGAATCAATAGATTAGATGAGATACAGTCACGTACTGACATCTGTGACGATCATCAATTTATACAGTTGGCTACTTTAAAGATGGAAGCTGGCAAAACATTCCGCCCACATCAACATATTTGGAAACCCACTCCTGTAGAAAAAATAATAGCACAGGAGTCGTGGGTAATTATACAAGGCAGTGTAGAGGTAAGTTTTTTTGACACAAATGGAACACTATTAGAGAAACAGGTAATACGTCGAGGAGATTGTAGCCTAACATTCGAAGGTGGACATACATATCTCATACTCGAAGACGATACCATAGTTTATGAATATAAAACTGGTCCCTACCAAGGTCAAGCATTAGACAAGGTATTTCTGTGAGTAATATATTCTTCGATACATCTACATTGAAAAGTTGTGGATCAAATGTGATTATAGGTAAAACTGTAAGAATACGCAATCCAGAATCGGTCAGCATAGGTAATAATGTGATCATCGATGATTTTACATACATATCAGGATCTGTGGACATCGGTGATTATGTTCACATCGGTCCAGGATGTGTACTGGCCGCTAGTTCAGGAAATATAACCATGCGGGCCTTTGCTGGACTGAGTGCCGGTTGTAAAGTCTATGCCGGCAGTAGCAATTACATGAAGTGTGGACTAGATTTGCCAACCATACCAAAAGAATATCAATTCAATGTCATCATAGAAGATGTGGTATTAGATTCATTTGTTCTAATAGGTGCCAATGGCATAGTTCTGCCAGGCTGTCATTTACCACAAGGATTTGCTGTCGCGGCCAATATAATAGTTAGGCGAAATATCTCTCCATTGAAGTGGCATGTATTGTTAGACAATCAAGGCAAGATGTTGCTGCGTCGCGGAGTTGATGAACTGGCCAAGCGTGTACAAGAATTCTATCCTATAGAAATTACAAAATAAAATGTCAAATAAATTCAATAGCTGGCCGCTGGGACAACTGCCACCGGAAATGCAAAGGCCGGAACTGGAACAAATCAAATCACAAGGATACGTCTGGCAGGATCCTAGAGATGTGGTAGATATGTTTGAGAAAAAGGTCGCAGAGTTTGCCGGAAGTAAGTATGCTGTATGTACTGATTGTTGCAGTCATGGCATATTTTTAAGTCTGAAATACCTAAAAGCCACCGGTACTATCACCATTCCTAAACGTACTTACATAAGCACGGCACATCAAATAACACATGCCGGATGTCAAGTGGCATTTGAGGATCTTTCCTGGAGTGGAGTATATCAACTAAAGCCCTATCCGGTCTGGGATGCTGCGACAAGATGGAGAAGAGGGATGTATCAAGGCGGATTCCATGTGGTCAGTTTTCAATTGAAAAAACGTATCCCTATCGGCAGGGGTGGTATGATATTGACAGATGACCCGGAAGCATACAACTGGTTAAAGAAAGCATCTTATGATGGAAGAGATTTGTCAATTAGTCAGTGGGATGATGATCCTGATGTTGCAGGTTGGCATTATTACATGACCCCAGAGGATGCAGCAAGGGGAATCATGCTGATGGATATGGTCAGTGAGGACTGCGAGGATAGCGCAACCCAAGAAAATTATTCGGATTTATCACAAAAAACTATTTTTAAATTATGAAAAAAGCACTCATTACCGGTATCACCGGACAAGACGGAAGTTATCTAACAGAATATCTGTTGGAATTAGGGTACGATGTTTATGGTATTGTACGTAGACACAGCGTGGCCGAAAATCAAAGCAGTAGACTTTCACAGGTAGACAAAAGAATAACTCGCATCTATGGCGATCTAACTGATGAATGGAGCATCACCAAGATTATAAATGATGTACAACCAGACGAAATTTATAACCTGGCTGCTATGAGTCATGTCAGGATCAGCTTCGATATGCCGGCTTTTACCATTAAAACCAACAGTCTCGGTGTGTTAACTATGCTGGAAGCATATAGACAATTCTGCCCTACTGCGAAATTCTATCAGGCCAGTTCGAGCGAGATGTTTGGTAACAGCATTGACAGCGACGGTGCTCAGAGACTTACAACACCAATGACTCCTGTCAGTCCCTATGGATGCAGCAAGGTCATGGGATTCAATCTCACAAGACACTACAGGGACGCCTACAAGTTAAATGCCTGTAATGGAGTTTTATTCAATCACGAGAGTCCACGTAGAGGTACCAACTTTGTTACCAACAAAGTGGTCAAAGCAGCAGTAGATATCAAAAAAGGATTGGCTGATAAATTAGAGTTAGGTAACCTTGACAGTTGTAGAGATTGGGGACACAGCTACGACTACGTAAGAGCCATGCACTTGATAAACAATTACGAAACTCCTCGTGATTGGGTCGTAGCAACAGGTGTGAGTCATAGTGTTAGAGAACTATGTGATTACACATTTAAATCTTTAGGAATGAACTATGAAGATTATGTTGTACAAAATCAAAAGTTCATTCGTCCTGAGGAATTAAAGTATTTAAGGGGTGATAGCAGCGAGACTAGAGAGCTGCTGGGGTGGAAACCAAAGTATACGTTCGAAAGCATGATCGACGAAATGGTCAGACACTGGTGGGATCAAGAGTGACCGATTGTTTTGTAATAACTTCTTGTATAGAAACTGACAAGCAAAGTCATTTCAAAGGTACAGGAAACAGATCTTTTTTCTCGGATCAAGAACGGCTGGAGCAGACCATATTCCAGTTACGAGTCATAAGTCAAAGAAATCCTGACTCTAAGATATTCTTAGTTGATGCTTCTGAACACGAATTTACGGAGATACATGATTGGAACATACCACATCTTTCATATATCAGATTAGAAACACTGAATCCAGAATTATGTAAAATTATCAGAACACATCCATCTAAATCACATTGTGAATGTCTTATCATATTGGAATTTTTAAAGTATTTCAAATATGAATTAGAACGATACAATTTTGTGACCAAGATATCTGGCAGGTATCTATACAGACACGGAGAACATGATAAATTTTTCATTCCAGAAAATAGAAATAAATTTTTCTTCAAAGATGAATTGATCTTCGCAGGCAAGGATATAGAAGGATTGACCAGGTTCCCCCATCCTCGAGAAATATTGATAGACAATATCTTATATGGATTTGTTACAGTATTGTATGGATTTGGAATAGAAAAAATAGATATATTTGAGATATTGATCAACGCATGTGCCGCAACTTCGACCGAGCATTCGAGATTTTTTAATGTTGACATAGAATATTCCTTGAATCATTTCGTAAGAAAATTAGGATTGTTAGATGATGTGATTACTGTGCCATGGGTAGTAGATGGGCAATGCGGAGTATCCGGAAGACCTTTGACTTTTTAAATCGCTATGTCTAATATAAATTATTACGGATACATGCCGGCATACAGTGGAGATCCTAGATTCGACTTCCACAAACAATTTGATCGTAGTATCAGTGTCAGTTGTGATACTGTGACACATAATCCCGACGCAGATATTAAAATACTGATGCAATGCGAACCACCGGCTATCTATGGATCCTTCGCCGAACAGGTAAAAGCAAATTGTCAAAACTTTGATCTTGTATTAACATACCTTGATGATTTATTAACCTTACCAAACGCACAGAAATTCATAGCATGTGGCAGTTGGATAGGGAACTTAAATTTAGAAAAAAGAGATCAGATAACATATCTGATGAGCAGCAAGATATGGACACCGGCACACATGATGAGGTTCATGATATTACGCAGAGTAGAAAATAAAAAGAATCTCGGCTATTTTAAATTCTCTATGCATAGAAATCCTCCTAGAATTGAGTTCAAGGACGACTTTTTTAGACATGCCAAATTTAATATCGCCTGTGAAAATCAAATAATGCCAAATATGTTTTCGGAGAAGTTATTAGATTGTTTCAAAACAAAAACTGTTCCTGTATATTATGGATGTACCAATATAGAAGAATATTTCAATCCTCGTGGGATACTAAGATTTAATAGCATAGAAGAGTTCGATAGTGTTATAAAATCTATCAAGCCTGGTATGTATGAAGACATGCTACCCTATATCGAAGAGAACTATGAAATTTCTAGACAATATTGGGAGAAAACTATACACCAGCGTGTAGAGGATATAATTGAAATAGAGATATTAAAAAAGTACCCAATCACTTAAAGGATAACTACAAGTATGAAAACAAACATAATCATAACAGACAATTTTTACAGCAACGCAGATGGAGTAAGAGATTTTGCCTTACAACAGGCATTTGATGTTACAGGAAACTATCCGGGCGCTAGAACAAAAACACATCTTAATACCGATGTTAAAGATACCATCCAATCCTTGATGTGGAATGCTGGTGGACAGATTACCAATTGGCATCAATATGATGGATTTAGTGGAAGTTTCCAACTTACTACAGCAGTCGATCGCAGCTGGATACATACTGATCATTTCAATACATGGGCAGGTGTACTTTATCTTACACCGAATGCTCCACTGTCGGGCGGAACAGGCTTGTTTAGACATAAGGCCACTGGCGCATTAAGGGCGTCGGATATGCCAGAGGGATATCCTTATGAAACACAAGATATGACCAAATGGGAAATGACTGACATGATTGGAAATTGTTACAATCGTCTAGCATTGTATAGGGGAGATATGTTCCATACCAGTTTAGACTATTTTGGATCAACTCCTCAAGACGGAAGATTATTCCAATTATTTTTCTTTGACACACAATTTTAACATGATACACACAGTACCTAATTTTCTAGAACCTGAGATTCTAGCTGCTATACTTAAAAAATTTGAGGATTCCAAAGGTACTGCTGCTTTTGAAATCAACAACATGGGCAGATGGGGCACCGGTCTCGAAACAGGATCTTATTCGCCTGTTTTTATTTTACCATTGAATGAATATAGAGAGTATTTTCTAAAAAAATATAAATCAGTAAACCCTATATTTGAGTCATATAACAATGTAAATTGTTTTATGCACATTTGGCCTAGAGGGAGCCAAATTAATTTCCATCACGATCAAGTCGAAGAGGACAGATTAAGCAGCACCATTTACATAAACGAAAATTGGAATTGGAATTGGGGCGGATTATTCTTGTACGACGATCCACACCTGGGACAAGGATGGGTGTTTCCACATAGTAATAAAATGATATGGTTCGTTCCACCAATTTATCATGCCACTACTATGGTGACTTTATCTGCTGAATATCCTAGGTTAAGTATACAGTTATTCTTCGGAAAATAAAAGAATAAACACCTATTGATATCTGTGCTATTATTAGCATAAATACTTGGTCAATAAGGGTCTACGATGAGGATCGATAAATTAGGATTCAATTGGTCATTACTTACCAGAGATAATATAGCAGGGTTGGTCTGGTCCTTAAAGGAAAAACTAACCAAGAATGAATTGTCGCCGCAACAGTTTCATAGCATATTAACTTCTCATATTCAAAGACACATTCCGGTAAGAACGAAAAAAGTCGTAGACACCAAGGTGGACTCGGGACATGTTTGGGTAGGTGGTACTTATTACAGCGATTACGATCAGAGCAGAGAAAAATGTATCGAAATATGGTTGGTATACAAAAATAAAGAAACATCGATCAATCTAACCAAACAGAGATATCGCAAACTCTGCTACACAATAGCAGATACTGTCCTACATGAAATAATACATATGAGGCAATTTCGTAGGCGTAGATTCAAAGATTTGCCAGATTATCCTAGCAATGCCAGCAGATCGTCTCAAAGAGAAGAACAAAGTTACATAGGGAACAGTGACGAAATTGATGCCTACAGTTTCAACATCGCTTGCGAATTAATGGACACTTTCAATAATGATATTCCTCAAGTGATTGAATATCTAAACTTGGATCAAAAAGGATCAAGAAAAATCTTCAATACCTGGAGAATGTATCTCAGAGCATTTGATCACGATCACGATCATCCTATAATTAAACGTGTAAAGAAAAAAGTTATACGATATCTTCCGTTAGCAGAAATTGGAAAACCGTATCGTAATCAAGATTGGATAAGTCAATAGTTGACCTAGTCCGGTATTCGTGCTATACTGTAGCATGACATTTAAAACTCACCAAAGTCAGATACGAACTATCAAGCCGGGTGATCCACGATTCGACATTGTGGATAAATTTGTCACCGCTCCTCGGGCAGCGATTGAGATTAGTCAACGATGTCCGGACAATTACCGTGATCTATTACAAGAATGTATTGGGCACGGTTGGATCAAACCTGTTGCTCATGTACACGAGCGTGAATTAATTTTTATGGGATTAAGCAAAGAATGATTATGGATATGCCAGGCACCATAGGCGGCGCCAAAATAGTGTTCACTAATACCAATGTAGTTGAACAAATAGATCTAAAAAATACAGAAACCCCTGACACAAGGTTGACGGAATCTAAATAACAATGTATTATAAAGCATTGGGGGAATACAATTGACAGAAGAATTTAAACCAACTCCGTTATTAACAATATCTGATGAAGAATTTGTCCCGTTAGAAGGACAAGCGTATGTGAAGAAGAAAGCCGGTTCCGTACAGGGCAAATATCTCAGTGCCGCACTACGCGAAAGAATGAAAACAGATGGCAAGAGATTCTGGGCCGGCGACAATATTAGCGAGTATTTGGACGAAACCTTAAAGACTCAACTAATCGACGAAGCAACCTTAGCATTTGAACAAGTGCTGGACACATTATTAATCGATAGAGAAACTGATCCTAATAGCAAGGGCACAGCAAGACGTCTTGCTAAAATGTACTTTACTGAAATTATGGAGGGTAGATATGCTCCCTCTCCGGACGCAACTGCTTTTCCAAATGATAGCGAAGATCGTTATGAAGGAATGCTAGTTGTTCGTAGTGAACTGAAATCCATGTGTAGTCATCATCATCAGCCTGTTAGTGGTGTGGCTTATATCGGAATCTTGGCCGCCGAGAAGTTAATAGGATTAAGTAAGTATACACGCATCGCACAATGGTGTGCTAGACGCGGTACTCTACAAGAAGAACTTTGTAACGACATTGCTCGTGAAATCATGAAAGCCACAGACAGCGAAAACGTAGCAGTCTACATTCAGGCCACGCATGGTTGCTGTGAGAACCGCGGTATTATGGCACATAGTAGTCTTACTCAAACTACTGTATTGCGTGGTGCGTTTAAAGAAGATGCCAGCGTTAAAAAAGAATTCTTTGATAATATCAAACTACAGCAAGAATTCGCTCCGAGATAAAACCTAATAACATATAAGGAACAAAATGAAAAAAGGTAAACTACAAATCCCTAGCAGACAAGCACCTATCGCTGCTGCCACTCAAGGTCAAATTCCAACAGCAGGAAAATCAAAACTCAATATTCCTGCTAGAGCAACTCCTCCTATGGCCCAGAACATGGGACAATTAGGACAAAATAGCGCAGGATACCGTCCTAGTGTCATGATCGCTGTGCCTGCTATGGAGATGGTCAATGCTGAATTTGCACAGCACTTGGCCATGGCTGCTGCCAACATGGTAGCTAACGGGATTAAGATCAACTGTGCATTCAACATTGGATCAGTTATCACTATTGCCCGTCGTAATCTAGTTGACATCTTTTTGAAGAGCGACTTTGATCATATCTTCTGGGTAGATTCAGACATGAAGTTTCCAATCGATGCTCCTATGCGATTGCTGGCCCGTAACAAACCAATTGTGGGTGCTAACTATCGTCGTCGTCGTTTCCCTAATCCCAACTTTACAGGCATGATGGGCGCAGCAGGTAAGTTTACAGAATTCCAAACTACCGATAATAGTCCAGCAATGGAATTGATTGATGTATTGCCACATGGATTGGTAATGGTAAAACGTGAGGTTTATGAAAAGGTTCCACAACCACACTACCTACAAGAATTTGTTCCTGAGCTTAATCTAGAGATTGGTGAGGACATCTTCTTCTGTCAACAGGCCCAAAAGGCAGGTTATCAGATCTGGTGTGATCAAGAACTAAGCCGCGAGACAGCACACATTGGCATTTTCCACTTTAACTACAATTTGTCAGTACCTAAATAAGAGAGAACTATTATGTTGTTCGAAAGCATAGAAATTAGAAAAGTCTGTAACGGAGTGATCGTTACTCTGCGTAGTGATGAAAACGAAGATCAGGAATATGTTTACGACACAGATAGAAAAGCTATTAAGTTTGTAAAAGATCTTTTAGAAACCAAAAACAGTGAGAAGTCTTTGACTTGATAAATTATGACAGTTAAGAAAAAATATGCGGTAGGTGATACCGTTTGGATTTACGGTGTTAATAGAGATAACAACAGATCCGTCCAAGGTACAGTAATCAAGGTGTTTACCATTGACTACGGCAACTACAACAAAGAGCCACAATACCTTGTAGAAATTCCAACAGAGATCGAACCCTTGTTGGAAGTACGCACATGGCATACTATTAGCCAAAGCAAAGATGGTCATGTTGGATCAGTGCGCGAAGCATTTGGCGATTCTGATGCTTCACATAGAATGCTGGCTAGGACTGGTATGACAGTTATTTCAACAGATGACAAAGAATCTATTGATGAAGATCTCGATAAGTTTCAAAAGCATATGTTAGAAGAGGATGAAGATGTTGATCCAGATCTAATCCATGCTGCTATGTTGCGTTCACAAGAGTCTGGAACTGTGCCTCCTATGAGTCCTACCAAATCATCCAAGCGTCGTTACTACAAGAAAAAGAACTGATGACTATTGATCCGTGGCAGCATATGCTAGAACAAATTCAACCTGCCTATAAACACTGGAGAGATTTATTGGACGAAAGTGCTGTTTTTGTAGTTAATATTCATAAACTTGAAAATTTTGGAAAGTTAGGATGGTGTATTCGAATTACAGAACAGCACGGGTTTTCCTATCACGAAGGGTTTGATGAGTGTGTTGAGTGGGCTAGTGAACAATTGGCGTCATGGCCTGACTGTAAACGTAAGTCGTGGGATATGTGGGAATTCAAGCGTCGTAGAGATGCTGAGAAATTTAGAACATTGTTTACATTAAAATGGGCTCAGTAAGGTGGACCGTAGATGACAATCACAATGTGAAGGAGATTCACAAGGTAGTTGTGCATCGTTTTCGTCTGGGCGATGTTGAAGATCCGGACTTGTATGCTGCTCAACCGTTACACCAATGGGAACAAACCGATCAAGGTAAGTTTGTTATGGAACATGCCGTAGACACACCCGAGTGGCATAGGAAAGTTGATCAGTTTAGTTACGGATATGAATATGCTATAGTAGCAGAGTTAGAGATGAAGAAATTAAGTGAATTTTATCTAAGATGGGGCAATGATGGAAGTAGTCAGATACGGTGATAAATGCACAGTCAAGCAGGTCAACAGCAGCAAATCTGTTGAAGCAGAGGTACACGAATTTAGAGAACAAAAAAATCTAACAGTAGTGCTGAATAAAAGTGTCAAGTTGCCTATGATTTGGAATGGCAAACTTTATGAAGGTCGCATGGCTGGTATCGATTTTACCAGCGACGGACCATCTATACAACGAACTAAAACAGGAAGATAACATGGATGCACAAACTCCAGCAGACGGTATCTTGAAGCGCGGCGATTGGGGAGATTCCCTCCTCTATCAAGTAGTATGTCAATGTCATGATGCCAATCACGATCACAGTGTTTGGGTAGAAGCAGATGACGCAGATATCACAGTCACAACCTATACCACACAAAGATCTAAATTTTGGGAACTAACTCGTTGGAAGACCATCTGGATCTTGTTAACCAAAGGGTATGTTGAATACGAAGCCAATATTATCATGACACGTCAACAGACCTTAAATTATGCCGAGACTTTGAAACAGGCAATCAAGGATGTGGAAAAATTTAAAGAGGAAAACGAAAAATGGAAGCACAGTTTAAAGTAGGTGATCGGGTAGAAAAGACCAGCGGATACAAATGGCCCGGAGTGGTTGTAAGTGTATTCGAAACCCTAACAGGCGAA
>Ga0209084_1001013_pt1 | contig 24750 bp, 32 predicted proteins | sample C_130820_MF_Meta_FD_187309 | JGI IMG/M metagenome (GOLD analysis project Ga0209084, IMG submission 187309) | Freshwater microbial communities from Lake Croche, Canada to study carbon cycling - C_130820_MF_MetaG (SPAdes) (version 2) | ecosystem: Environmental > Aquatic > Freshwater > Lake...
GCACCCGGCGGTGAAATGCCACCACTTCCTGGTGTTATGCCTCCGCCACCTGCACCGATTGCAGAAAGTACTACTGCTAAAATGAAAGCTAAATTTATCAAAGTAAAAGAAGCTGGTGCAACATTAGACACACCGTTTGCAGAAGGAATGACAGTTCGTGATGCAATTAGAGAGTGCGGCATGAATCCCATGGAATGCGGGTTCGGTGAAGAAATAGAAATGCAAGAAAGCGGTGTTGACCAAATGCTAAAATCAATTGCAGGCTTTTGGAATTCAGCAAAACGTAACTTTACAATTGGCGGAACTCGTGTTAAAACAAAAATCATCAAAGGATTTAAAGATGGTGATTATTCGAATGCAACACCGGAAGAAGTTAAAAAAGTGCTAGCAATGATTGGCAAGATGGATCCATCTTCGAACAGTGTAGTGCAACAATCGCAACCTGTTATTATGCAACCTCACAATGACGAACGCGCAAATTCGTTAAGCGTTATGGTTGCTGAGTTACAACAAACAAATGAATCAGATACTCTAAGTCGCATTAGACGTAATGCAGGAATATAAGGAAATTTAAATGAGTAAAATTACAGAACAAAAATTACACGAAAAAGTAATGGCATTACGTGAACGTATGGCAGCGTACGAAGCACAAGGTGACGGCAGCATGACTCCTAATCCTCGAGCATTGTTTCCAGATGCAAGTCCAACGTCTAAACAACGTCATGCTGATCCTACTAATACACAAGGTTACAATGTTAAACCTGCACCTGTAACACCCGAGCCGCCTGCAACTCCGGTAACACCTACTAATAAAAACCTTGCAATTGATCCTAATGCAGAGGCAAAAGCAAAAGCACAAGCAAACAGCAGTCCGATTAACGCACAACAACCAGTTACTCAAAACACGCAAGTACAAGGTAAGCAACAGCCCGAAGGATGGTGGGATAGAGTAAAAGGCGCGGCAGATTACTTAGTTCATAATCCTGCACAAGTTATCGGCGGTGTTGCTGCAGATGTAATGAACACAGGTGATAATCTTGCAAAAGGGTATAATGCTAGTAGACAGCCTGATACTAGCACCGGAGCACCGAAAGTTAGTGCTAAATCTAATACGACTGGTGGGAAAACTGGTGGAGCACCTGCAGGTTGGCCTCAAGGTGATGCAGCAATTAGAGCTTTCCAACAAGCAAATGGCTTGAAAGTTGACGGTATGATCGGTGCTAACACTATGGCTGCATTGCAAAAACAAGGAGTCCAGGCTCCTGCAGGATTTAAACCAGTTGCAAGCAAACAAGGCGGCGCAGCGGCAGGTAGTGCTCCGCAAGCTGGGCAAGTACTGCCGAATGGTTCAGTATCTTCAGGCGATGCAGAACGTGACGAAAGACTTGATCAATTTGGCCAGGTTGCTCAAATGTCACCTGATCAACAACACATGTTTAATATGGGATCAGCAGCACAAGATGCTAAAGCAGCTGGCCATCCGATGGATCCAGCTTCTGTTGCTAGAGCTGCACAACCATATGGAAAAACTCCAGCTACACAGCCGGCACCGGCAACCGCTACACAAGCAGCACCTGCAGCTAATGCTCAAAAATCGGCATATGATAGCTCTGCACTTGGACAGATGCAACGATCTCTTCAACAGCAGGAAGCTGGCCAATCAGTCCAAACTGCTCCGCCTACAACAAAAGCACCAGTTGGTGGTCAAATGCAAAGCACAGGTGATCCAGTAAAAGATAGCGAATTAGCAAATCAAGGTAATACCATTGTGTATAAAGAAGATTTAGCATTAGCTAGAATTATTCAATTGGCACGCGGATAAAGATATGTCTAATCGATTAAAAGAAACAATCGAGTTAATCAAAGCAGAAAAACAGTATTATGCCGAGGCAACAAGAAAAGATCCTGCAGTATTAAAAATACAGCAGGATCTAATTGCTAAAGGATTTCAATTAGTACCAGATGGTATAATGGGACCAAAGACAAAAGCTGCAATGGATTGGCAAGCAAAAACTGATGCTAGAGATTCAGGATTACAGGCTACAAAAAACATGGATCCTAATCAGCCTGCGCCTGCAGTGCCTACAGATCCTGCAAAAAAAGCAGCATACGATGCAGCGATTAAGAACATGGATCCTAATCAAACCGCAGCAACAACTGCACCACCTGCTGCACCACCTGCTGCGCAACCGCAAGAGATTGACCCGGACTATGCTAACTGGAAAGATAAACCATATAGTACCAAATACTTAGATCCTAAAGATCCGGGATTAGACTCTGCAGATCCTAATGTTAAAACTTGGGACTTTGGAAAAATGGCTGATGAGAATCCGGAACTGTTGAAGAAATATCAAATTGCCAGTTTTCAAAAAAATAATCCAGGTGCACCGTTACCTACAGAGTTAGGCGGTCCAGGTATGCCGTCTACTACTCCCGAATATTCAGGTCCTTCTCCGCAGCAGCAACCACCTGCAGTCGCTAGCGACGATGACGAAATTCCATCTTGGCAGCAACCCGGTGTTAAAGAACATACTGAGTTAGATAGATTATTACAATTATCAAAATGGTAAAATTGCACTCAGTTTTGGTAAAAAAATAGATTGCAAAGATAAATAAAAACGCATATAATAGTACGTATGCGTTAGTTATTCAACTTAAACATTGAATATCAAAGGCACACAACGGAAAAACACAAAGGCTAATAATAGGAGATAATCATGGCAACTTTGGCAGAAATCAGAGCAAAATTAAAAGAAGCTGAATCACGTGGTTCAGACAACAATCAAAGATCAGGCGGAGATAATTCAATTTATCCTTTCTGGAACATCAAAGAAGGCGGTGAAGCCTTATTTCGTTTTTTACCTGATGGTAATACAAACAACACTTTTTTCTGGGTAGAACGTGCAATGATCAAATTGCCATTCAACGGAATCAAAGGTGAAACAGATAATAAACCTGTAACAGTACAAGTACCCTGCGTTGAAATGTATAACGATGGTTCGGTATGTCCAATTCTTTCAGAAGTGCGTCCTTGGTTTAAGGATCCTGCATTAGAACAAATTGGTCGTAAATACTGGAAAAAACGTAGCTATATTTTCCAAGGGTTCGTATCTGAAGACGGGCTAAATGAGCAAGAAAAACCTGAAAATCCAATCCGTAGATTTATTATCGGTCCCCAAATCTTTACACTAATTCGTGCAGCATTAGTTGATCCTGAATTAGAAGATTTACCAACAGACTATATCAATGGTATCGATTTCCGTTTGAAAAAAGGTAGTAAAGGCGGCTATGCTGACTACTCTACATCAAACTGGAGTCGTCGTACACGTCCACTAAGCGACATCGAGCAAGCAGCGATTGACAAAAATAATTTATTTAATTTGTCAGATTTCTTACCTAAAAAACCAACTGAAGTTGAATTAAAAGTAATGAAAGAAATGTTTGAAGCTAGTGTCGATGGCGAACCATATGACATGGAACGTTGGGGGCAATACTTTAAACCTGCGGGCATGAGCCAAGCAACAGGTGATCCAGTTAGAACACCGGCACCTGCTGCACCAATCGCAAAACCTGTAGTTGTCGAGTCGTATAGCGAAGATGATTACGTTGCGCCAATTCCGCAGCCTGCACCTGCAGTAGAACCTGCTGCTGACGCAACACCTGGTACAAATAGTCGTGCTCAAGATATCTTAGCACAGATTCGTAGTCGCGGTAACTAGTAAGATTGGTATAAGTGAGGGAAAGGTTTCCCTCACTTTCTGTTCATAGGAGATTCAGGATGGCTACAAAACCATTTGATTTAAGTAAATTTAGAAAAACCCTAACTAAATCTATTGACGGTTTAGGCGTTGGATTCAATGACCCTACTGACTGGGTTTCAACTGGCAACTATGCCCTTAACTATCTTATTAGTTCAGATTTTCACAAAGGCATTCCATTAGGCAAAGTAACTGTGTTTGCAGGCGAATCGGGTGCAGGCAAAAGTTATATTTGTTCTGGTAATATTATCAAACACGCACAAGAACAAGGTATCTATGTAGTGCTAATCGATACCGAAAATGCATTAGACGAATCATGGTTACACGCACTAGGTGTAGATACTACCGAAGAAAAACTTCTTAAACTTAATATGGCAATGATCGACGATGTTGCTAAAACTATTAGCGAGTTTATGAAAGAATATAAAGCATTGGAAGATAGACCAAAAGTATTGTTTGTAATTGATTCGTTAGGTATGTTACTAACTCCGACTGATATTAACCAGTTCGAAGCAGGTGATCTAAAAGGTGATATGGGTCGTAAACCTAAGGCATTGACTGCTCTTGTAAGAAATTGTGTAAATATGTTTGGTAGTCACAATGTTGGATTAGTATGTACTAATCACACGTATGCAAGTCAAGATATGTTTGATCCCGATGATAAGATCTCGGGCGGCGCTGGATTTGTATATGCTAGTTCTATTGTAGTTGCTATGAAAAAACTTAAACTAAAAGAAGATTCGGATGGTAACAAAGTCAGTGAAGTAAATGGTATTCGTGCTGCGTGTAAGATTATGAAAACACGTTATGCTAAACCATTTGAAACACTTCAAATCAAAATTCCTTATACTACAGGTATGAATCCTTACAGTGGGTTAGTTGACTTATTCGAGGGTAAAGGATTTTTGAAAAAGGACGGTAACAGTCTAAGATTTGATTTATCTAATGGAACATCGATCAAGCAATTCCGTAAAGCATGGGAGCGAAATGAGAATGATTCATTAGATCAAATTATGCTTGACTATGTTGCAAACCCAATCTCTAAAGTCGAATTCGAACCACAAGAGGAAATTGAACAAGATGTTGAATGAAACACAAATCAATGAAGTATGGCTTTTATTTGCAGATTATATCGATAAAAAACAGACAGATGTTGTCGCAGAAAGATATGTAGAGTTATTATCGGATCACGGTGTAAGTGATCGTACATTACAAAATTCTACAGGTGTTGATCAATATTTAGACCATGCAATTGGGTATTTTTTAGAAGACAACGACGAACCTGATACAGGTAACGAAGAATTGGATTTTTAATATGGGATGGTATTCTACTGTAACAAATGATATAACTAAAACACCTGCTGCTATTTCTTATTACGAAAATGAGATGATAGCAGCAAAAACCGAATGTCGAATTACTGGAAACATTGAAAGAAATGCAGCATGCATGCCCGGTATTGTAGAACAGCGTTTTAGTCAGTTACAAGAAATAGAAGCTATTTTAGAATACCTTAATATTGAGCTACGCAAATTAAAAAGCTATCATTTTCGAAAATATCTCGAGACCTATGCTCGTGCTCTTTCACAAAAAGAGTGCGACAGGTTTGTAGAAGGTGAAGAAGATGTTGTGGATTTTGAAAAAATTGTAAACGAGTTTGCACTAGTAAGAAACAAGTGGTTAGGTATTACAAAGGGTTTAGATCAAAAGCAGTGGCAACTTACTAACATTGTTAAGTTACGAATTGCCGGCATGGAAGATGCAACTATTTAATTTGTCCAAATACTAATAATAGGCCTTAAATACAGTATACAAGGCCTATTATTTTATTTAAGTAGTTGACTTTTTTAACATAATCACATATAATACTAACATGAATATTGACATCCTTTTAACTAACATAGTTAGTAACCAAACTCCAAAATTTGAAACATTAGTTAGCACACGAGATGCTAGAACGTTGAAAAGTCTTGCTAATGATGTCGCACATTTTCATTTCATTACAGAAAGTCAAGGCAACTTGATACTTAAAATTCTCAAAGAAAATTCCAAAAAGTTAGAACCGATAATCAATGATATGTCAGTTTACACTGATAATCCTGTTTGGTCGCATAGTTTTAGATATGTGAAGCCAGTAAGAAAAATGTCAATAGTGCAAGAGTTTTCTGATAGTTATATATCGATTGAATTTACATTTTGTTCGTTGTTGCGTAACACTATTCAAAAAGTAGCACAGGAACTTGACATTACATTACTTGCATCTGGAAAATCATATGCTGCACCACTTTCTGAAGGAAATATCGTAGGCTTATGTGATTTATTATTACCTCATAATTTTGAGATTGATCAGGAAATATTAGACTATTATACTACTATAAAGTCGTGGTCTAAAGAAGGAGTCACAGAACAATTTCATATTACTTCTATAACAAACACAAATTTTCAAAAACATCTAACACAAGAAATCGGAACAAATGTTGCATTAACTGATCCTATTATTAATGATCGAAGTATTAGATATCAATATTTAGTTAGCAACTCTGTTCCTAGCAATACATTAACTGCAAATATTGCAAATCGCCAAACAGTAAAAGTTTGGGTTGATAGTACACAATATACATTGACTGAAGTTTTTAAATCGTTAATTGAATTAAAACGCACGCCAATTTTAGTAACATTTGATCCGTTTAACGAAAACATAAAAGATTTAGAAATGTTAGCAACTGCGTTAGATAACGTCAACATCACTAATAATGTCGGAATATATTTTAGATTACCTAACGCTAAAGAAAGTGGAAGATTATTTAACGAATTAATTTCACTAAGGCAATACAACGCAATGTTAGACGATACTACTGTTATCGTAGGGTTAGAATCACAAAAACTTCCAAAGTTCATTCTTAAAAACAATTGGAAACCAATGGCCGTAGTTACATTAAACAACATACTAAGAAGCGGAAAAGTTGCAGCACTTGCAAGCAATTGTGATTTAATAATATCATATTTTAATCGCGAACCAATAATACAGAGGCATACGTGGGAGTAAGATTAATAATAAAAGACGAAGTGAATATTAAGTTTGAAAACTTATCACTCGAAGCAAGAAAAAAACTAGCAGCAGCCTTTAAGTACGAAGACCCTACTGCACGTTATCGCCCTGCATTTAAACTAGGTCGGTGGGACGGAAGTATTAGTTTGTTCGGATTAGGCGGCAACGGTTATATGAGCCAGCTTGAAAAAATACTTGAAATACTGCATAATATGTACATTGATATCGAAGAAGTAATCGATAATCGCAAACCTTTTAATTTAAATTTCCCTACTGTAACCGAAAATTATTGGGCAGATTTAGGCAAGGTGTGGCCAGAAGGGCATCGATTTGCCGGTGAACCGATTGTACTACGTAGTGATCAAACTGAAGTTGTTAACAGGTTTTTTACAAATACACAAGCATTACAAGAAGTAGCAACCGGTGCCGGTAAAACTATTATGACAGCTACATTGGCGCACTGTGCCGAAAGTTATGGACGTACTATTGTTATTGTTCCTAACAAAGATTTAGTAGAACAAACATTCGAAGACTTTATTAACGTTGAGTTAGATGTCGGTGTGTATTACGGTGATCGTAAAGATTTGAATAAAACACATACGATATGCACTTGGCAAAGTCTAAACATATTAGATAAGAAAAGTAAAAACTGGGATGCAGAAATTGCATATTCGCTAGCTGATTTTTTAGACGGTGTTAACACTGTAATTGTAGATGAAGTCCACATGGCAAAAGCCGATGTATTAAAAAATCTGCTAACACATAACTTATGCAACGCACCGATTCGTTGGGGTTTAACCGGAACTGTGCCAAAAGCAAAACATGAAAATGAACAAATATTTGCAAGCATTGGTCCGGTAGTTGGCGGTATTAAGGCGCACGAACTACAAGACATGGGTATATTATCAAATTGTCACGTTAACGTAAAGCAATTTATCGACCTGCGCGAATTTAAATCATATGCCGACGAATACAAATACTTAGTAACAAACACTGATCGATTAGTGTACATGTCAGCATTAATCAAATCCATTGCCGAATCCGGTAATACATTAGTCCTAGTCAATCGTATCGACACTGGAAAACAAATGTTAGAATTAATAGAAAATTCTACATTTATCTCAGGTGAAATCAAAACAAAAAATCGCAAAGAAGATTATGACGAATTTAAAACAAGTGACAGTAAGATATCAATTGCAACCTACGGTGTTGCTGCAGTAGGATTAAACATTCCTCGTATCTTTAACTTAGTGTTAATCGAACCCGGAAAGAGTTTTACTAGAGTTATTCAAAGTATCGGTAGGGGCATTCGTAAAGCATCTGACAAGGACTTTGTACAAATATGGGATTTAACTTCAACATGCAAGTATGCAAAAAGCCATCTTACAGAACGAAAGAAGTTTTACAAAGATGCAAGATACCCATTTACTATTGAAAAGATCGACTGGACCAAATAATGCAAATATTAACATTACAAAATGAAACATTTTTACTAAACAATTTACCCGACGAGGTAGATGATTCTACAAGATTTGCAGTACTCGACAACAGCAATCCGCTAGACCCTGATTTCTTTTTCATGCCGCTGGTATTTCTTGAATCATTTAATGCACCTGCAATGGTGTTAAGAATCGGCGAAGACGAAATAACCATGCCAATTGATTGGTGCGTAGCAGTAGGTGATAGTTTTACTGCTGCACATATAGAAGTATTGCCGCTAACTAGTTTAAATGATAGAGGATTTGAAGCACTTACATTTAACCCTCTTTCGGACCACAGGATTGAATTTAAGAAAATTGAAATTGTTAACTTTTACAACGATGTTAAATGGTACTTTCCTAAAATGAAAAATGGCCATTTATTAGCAACGCCTACTCGTGCTGGATCACAGCCTACGTGTGCGTATTTTGTAAAAGAAGTATCGAGACAAAGTGAATTAATTCATTTAGACAAATTACTATAAGGATTTTTATGGCTCTAAAAGTAGCATATTTTACACCAACTGTTATAGCGGCGGATCAAGTTCCGCCTGTTGAATTTAGTAACCTGTTTCAATTAACGCAAGAACTACACTTACACACTGAGCTAGCCGAAACAGAAAACCCGTTTGTTAATATCAAAGGCGGCCAACATATTCAAATCTTGCCTTGCAAAATTGAGTTAGAAATTACTTGGTTAACTACTTGGATTGAAAGCGTCTGCCAGTTGTACATGGATGTAATTACTGAACAATCAGGTGTAACTGATTTAAAACTTTGCAAACCTAAAGTTACAAGTATTTGGACAATTCGACAATCTGCAGGAGATTATCAACCTGTTCATAGCCACCTTGGGAGTAACATCAGCGGAAACATTTATATAACATCACCTGATTTTGATTCAGAACCTGATCCTTCAAATGGAAGAATAGAATTCAAGCTACCGCAGTTAAAGGATATTTCAAGATTTATAATGACAGATACGTGGAAAACTCGGCCCGAAGCAGGTACGTTTGTTATTTTTCCAAGTTGTTTACCCCATACTGTTTATCCGTGGACAGGCACAGGATTACGCACTGTAGTATCATTCGAAGCTGTGATTGTCCCAAATGAAGACTAAAGTCTTTACAATACTAACTATATTTGTTAAAATAATACTATGCAAGATAAAGTTGAATTAAAAGAAAAGATCGGAGCAGTAGATCAGCACATTAGCGAACTTTGGGACGCAATGGACGAAACAAATCAAAAACTTCTTAAAAGTGAATTTTTTATTCTTAACCGTTACATTAGTAATGTTAAAGGACAATCTACTGCAATACAAGAACACTTTGTGCTTACAGTTAACGAATACTTTAATAAGGATTGGAACTTAATACAAAAACATCCTAAGTTAGTTTGGCAGTTGTTGTGCATGTGTAGCCACGAAAGTAAAAAAACATTCTTTCACGAATGGATCGGTTTTAAGAAAAAACAAGGCAACGATAATAAAAAGATAAAATTTTTATCGGAAATATATCCTAGTATGAAAATAGATGAAATTGAAATAACTGCATCCTTGATGTCAGACAAGGAAATTAAAGAGCTGGCAAAGTTACACGGTATGGAAGATTCAGAAATCACTAAGAAAATGAAATGATGACATTGACTATTAACAAAACTAAACCATTTGTATGTCAATACTGCAATAGTAAATTTGTAAAAGAAACTACTCTTACCGTACATATCTGTGAGCAAAAACGCAGGGCACTAGCGCAACGTGAAAAACATGTTGTGCTAGGCTTTGACACTTATGATAGATTTTTTAAAAAAACACAGAATACACAAGGGATTAGAACTTACGAAGAGTTTTGTAAAAGTCCATATTACAACGCTTTTGTTAAGTTTGGCAGTTTTGTTAGTAACGTTAATCCGTTGTATCCAAATAAATTTATAGACTATGTTATTACTAGTGGTGTAAAATTAGATCACTGGTGTCGAGATGAATTATATGAAAAATATGTATTTGATTTAATTAAAACTGAATCAGTTGAAACTGCACTAGAACGCAGCATTAATCATATGGTTGATTGGGGAGAAAGTAATAATGCAGCATGGAATCATTACTTTTTATATGTTAGTACCAATAGAGCAATGTTTGATATTAAAGATGGTAAGATAAGTCCGTGGATTTTATTAAATTCAAATAACGGTAAAACGTTACTCAAAAATCTAAATGATCATCAACTAGCGGCAATAAGTAGTATTTTAGATCTACCGTTTTGGATGGGGAAGTTTAAACGGCAGCAAGCTGATGTTGATCTAGTTAAACAAGTTGTTAAGGATGGAAATATATGAACTATGACAGTAAAATTTTAATAAATACAGAAGTTACAATATGCCTGATATAGATATTGATTTTGCAGATAGAACACTTGCATTAAACAAAATACAGCACGTAACTGCATCGATTAAAGATGGTTCAACGTTTAAAAAGCACAACACTGGCATTTACTGTCATCAAATTCCTTTTAATCCTGTGACAGGATTAAGCACAATAGATTATAAAGAAGCAGAACAAAGAGGTTATTTTAAAATTGACTTCTTGAATGTTAATGTCTATAATGGCATTAAAGATAATGAGCACTTATTACGACTAATGGAGGTCGAACCCCTATGGGATCTATTAGAAAACAACGAGTTTACGGATCTGTTATTTCATTTGAACGGACACACAGATATTCTGAAAAAGACCTCGCCGACTTCAGTGGAACAATTAGCTGCAGTCCTAGCAATGATCCGTCCGGCGAAACGCTATCTGATTGGGAAAGATTGGATTACGATTATGAACGAAGTGTGGCTCAAGCCCGTTACCGGTGAGTACTATTTTAAGAAATCACATGCTATTTCTTATGCAATGGCAATTATAGTACAGATGAATTTAATTTGCGAGCAACTATCAAATGAATATCACTGAAACAGATTCGTGGGTTATTCTAAGTCCGTTCCGAACCGGTAGCGCCGTGATAGTCGATTGCATACGCAAGAGTTATAATAGCAAACAAATACACTTAAAACATTTTGAAGTAAAAGACAAATTAGAGCGTGTGCCGCCTGGGTCGATTCGGCATTGTCACGATCTTGAAATTTTAAATTATTTAAATGGCAGTACTAGGGTTGTCATAAGTACACGAGATATTTTTGAATCTGCACTTAGTTTTCAATTAGCACAACAGTACGGGCAGTGGCACTATTATTATGATCAAGTCGGTGTAATTGCTGATATTAAAAAACAGGTTCCGAAATTCACTGTTGATAAACAAACATTAGTTGATCAGATTGCTGCTACTACGAATTGGTATAGATTAGTGCCTGACAACCTTATTAGGATTGATTATAAAGAATTTGAAAATCAGTTATCGGTTGTTTACCACCGATTAAATCTTCCAATCCCTAGTGATATTGACATGATGCCTATGATGAAAAATCCGTACCTGTTAAAAGAATGGGTAGTAAACTGGAATGAAATTAAATGCTTATCTAATCTTACGAACTAACTGCACACTTTTACGTTTAACTCGTTTTAATGTTAGGTTTAGTAAATTTACTACTGGGCCTAATATTATTCTTGTATCTTTGCTGTTAAATGTTTTAATTGCATACGCAAACGGGTGAATCTGATCTCTACAAAAAATATTAATGGGAAATTGCCTGTTAGATTCCCACCACCAAGTTTCGCCTATTTCTAAAAAGGCTACTTTTTCTTCTGGGGTTAAAAATGCATTCAAATCATAAAAGCTCGTTACGAACTGATCTTGATTAATTATTATTCCGACATATTCGTCGGATCCGTAGTTCAGTACACTGATAAACGGTAAGTTGTGTTCTATATTATCTCTAAGATTTGCCATAAATACATAATAAAAGGATTTTGCCAGATGCAAAAAATATCAAGTTATTTATACCCAAACCGGATCGAATTACTCGCTGATTTGGCAGGGTTTTCTGTGGAGTTTACTAACGTGTATCAAAGAAACGTAAAAATATATAATGGTATTGACAATACCATTGAGTTTGACATTAAGAACGCTGATCAAAAACGAATCGATCTTAGCATTCTAAATCAAATCGAATTAAACGTAATGGACGCAAGCGGCGCTGCATTGCCTAACAGTCCGTACACTGTTACTCCGTTAATAGGAAGAGGATTGGCAGAAGTTATAATTCCGCAAGGAGATTTAGAGGATCTTAGTCCACAATATTTAAAATATAGTGTAAGTGCATTAAAAAATAGTAGAGACGTGTTACTGTACGCAAACACGCGATTTGGAGCAGTTGGAACAATTGAATTAGTCGGTGATGCAATGCCAACCTATAGAGACCCTCGGGTGTTTAACACATTTGTTTCTGAAATTGATATACAAGGTAATCCAATTTACCATTCAAGTGCGATCCCTACTAAATTCTACGAATCAACGCCGACTAATTCATTGTCATTTGAAATTCAAGTTACTGGATTTGTTGGTACAATATGGTTAGAAGCAACTACTAATGACACTATAAACTTAGAAGCATTTAGAGCTGCAGGTAAACCGTTCGGTTCCTGGAATCGAAGCGTTGAAGACGGCTTATACACCGGGGTTATTCCGTTTGCAAGCGAAATACTAGTAAGTGATTACTCGTACTTTAGAATTTCATATCAAACATCAAATGTTACCGGTATTGGCGCAGCATTTACTGTAACTAAATCGGGAACTAACTATTCCGTGGCAGTGCGTGCAGGCGGTACAGGTTATGCAGTCGGGTCGTTACTTAAAGTTCCCGGAACACAACTTGGCGGTATAGATGGTGTCAATGATTTAGTTATTATGGTAAGAAGTGTTTACGGCCATATGTCAGGAGCGTCGAGTTATAACGTTAGTTCGGTAACTGCAGTGTCTGCACAAGGTGTTGCTACCGACGGCACTGGTACCTTTGAAGTTTCTGGATTTAATTATTCCGGAAAGGTTGACAGCATAACAGTTTCTTAGTATAATAGGCAATATGAGCCTAATTATAGATACAATAACAGCACACTTACCAGGTAAACGAAAATCAACTCCTAGTGGGTGGATAAGCTTTAATGCAGTATGTTGTGACGATAAACGCCACCGTGGTGGATTTATTGTTAACGGTGGTGACGCAGTTAGTTACCACTGTTTTAACTGCGGATTTAAGACAAGTTGGCAACCTGGAAGACACATCAGTAAGAACATGCGCAAGTTCTTGCGTTGGTTAAACATCAGCGATGAGAATATTGCGAAACTTTCTCTCGAGGCACTTAAAACTACAGAGCAAGAAAGTAAAGAACTTCGTAGTATTATCCCTTCGTTTAGTGATAGAGCACTGCCACTTGATGCAGAACCTATTGTAAACTTTTTAGATGACATTCCAGAAAAACTTATTCCAGTAATAGAGTACATGTCGGCACGCGGGTTGTATTTAGAAGATTATCCGTTTTATTGGACACCGCGGACTGGCTTTAACAATCGACTTATTATTCCATTTTTATATCAAGAAAAAATTGTCGGATATACTGCTAGATCAGTAGGTGCTGACAAATCAAAGTATCTCAGCGAGCAACAGCCCGGATATGTGTTTAATTTAGACCGACAATCACAAGATAGGGCTTTCGTGATTGTTTGTGAAGGTCCCTTTGATGCGATAAGTATTGATGGTTGTGCAATACTAGGTGCAGAAGTTACAGATAGTCAGGATTGGTTATTAAAGCAATTACATCGTGAAATTGTGTTTGTTCCGGATCGCGATCGTGAAGGTGCAAAATCAGTAGAACGAGTGTTAGAATACGGTTGGTCAGTGAGCATGCCCGAATGGCCACCTGGGGTTAAAGATGTAAACGATGCAGTAGTAAAATTGGGCAGAGTTGCTGCATTATGGTTAATTGTACAAGCAAAAGAATCGTATGCACTTAAAGTTAGGTTACGAGCAATGAATTGGTTTAAGGAGATAAAATGAGAGATATTTGGTATATTATTTGCCACCCTATAAAGTGGTATCAAGAACGTCAAGCGTTTAAAAAACGGTTAGAAGAACTTCGTAAACGAGACCCATTTATTTACAAATGATAGAATGGGGAATATCGGCTAACAGCCACGATGCTGCTATTGCAGTATTTAAAGATAAAGAATTAGTGTTCGCTAGCCATAGCGAACGCTTTAGTGGTATAAAAAATGATCGAGATCTATGTACTGAAATTGTCGAGTATGCAGAACAATGGGGTAAACCTGATCATATCTATTGGTATGAAAATCCGTACCTTAAAACAATTAGACAACTGCTAGCAGGCCAAGGGTGGAAATGGTCTGCGAACAATATCAAAGACTATCTAAAGCAATGGAATATCAATGCAAATATTACATATACTAACCATCATCTCAGCCATGCTGCTGCTGGATTTTATACTAGTCCATATTCTGAAGCATGCGTTGTAGTAGTCGACGCAATCGGTGAATTTGATACGCTAACAATATGGCACGCTAAAGATAACACACTTAAAAAAGTGTACAGTCAACGATACCCGCATAGTATCGGTCTTTGGTATTCTGCAATGACACAACGGGTTGGATTAAAGCCCAACGAAGACGAATACATATTAATGGGCATGGCTGCATATGGCGACGATCGGTATGCTGACCGTATATACACTGACTTTGTTAAAGATGAAAATTATACATTTTCGCAGAATTTACATCGCGGTTGTTTAGATTGGGCACCTGATTTAACTATTACTGATAGTTTTGATATTGCAGCAGGTACTCAGGATGTGTATGAAACATTATTTTTATCAGTAATTAATCAAGCAAGCAAACTTGTAGATAGTAAAAATCTAGTGCTCATGGGCGGCTGTGCATTAAACTGCCACGCTAATAGATTAATAGGAAGATACTTTGAAAACATTTGGATTATGCCGAATCCGGGTGATGCAGGATCTGCAGTAGGTGCAGTGCTTGCGCATTACAAAAAACATATTCCTTTTGATCATGCGTTCCTTGGATATGATATTGCAAGTCAATCAAGTAATCGAGAGATTGTCGATTATTTGCTAGAGCATAATATATGTGGACTAGCGAGAGGCCGTGCGGAATACGGTCCTCGTGCTTTAGGAAACAGAAGTTTACTTGCTGATCCTAGAGGCACAGACATTAAGGATAAAGTAAATGCAATCAAACATCGACAGGAATTTAGGCCGTTTGCGCCAGCAATACTTGAAGAATATGTCAATGACTATTTTGACATGCCTAGTAACTGGACTACTAGCAGATTTATGCAAACAACCGCTAAGTGTAAGTATCCCGTTCGTTTTCCTGCTATTGTACATCGGGACGGTACTAGCAGGGTACAAACTGTGCCGCGAGATGGATCACCTTTCAGACAGCTCTTAGAGCTATGGTACGAACAAACAGGTTGCCCGATGTTGCTTAACACTAGCTTAAACATCAAAGGACAACCAATGGTAAACAATTTAGGTGATGCTCGGGCTTTTGAAAGCCATTACGGTGTTAAAGTTTTTAATTAGATGGTATAATATATAAATGACACAAAACACAGACTACGGATATGATATCCAACGGCTTTACCTAGAAATGATGATTTCAGACGCTAGCACGTTTGTTAGATGTCAAAGCATATTTGATCATAGTTTATTTGATCGTCGCTTGCAATTACCTGCAGAATTCTTAAACACGTATGTAGAGCAGTACAATGTAATGCCTACATACGACATCATAAATGCAGCAACACAAAGTAATTTTAAACAACCTGAAAACCTAAGAGAAGAAAACTACGATTGGTTACTAGACGAATTTGAAACGTTTACTAGACACAAAGGTCTAGAACGTGCAATCATCGAATCAGCCGAAATGTTAGAAAAAGGTGACTACGGTCAAGTAGAAGATAAGATTAAAAAAGCTGTGCAGATCGGTTTGCAAAAAGATATGGGAACAGACTACTTCTATGATCCTAGAGCACGGTTGATGAGAATCAAAGACAATAACGGACAGATTAGTACTGGTTGGAAGGCCATGGACGACAAGTTATTTGGTGGTATGAATCGTGGGGAACTAAACATATTTGCAGGTGGATCAGGTGCCGGAAAATCATTATTTTTAGCTAACCTAGGTGTTAACTGGGCGTTGGCTGGACTTAATGTAGTTTACCTTACACTAGAGCTTAGTGAAGAACTAGTTAGTATGCGAGTTGACGCAATGATAACAGGCACACCTACTAGAGAAGTGTTTAAAAATATCGACGACGTCGAAGTCAAAGTAAAAATGATTGGCAAGAAATCTGGTGCTTTTCAAGTAAAGTATATGCCCAGTGGTAAAACAGCCAATGACATTAGAAGTTATCTAAAAGAATTTGAAATTAAAACTGATCGTAAAGTTGATGTATTACTAGTCGATTACTTAGACTTGTTAATGCCGATATCAAAGAAAATTAGTCCAGCAGATTTGTTTATCAAAGACAAGTATGTTAGTGAAGAATTGAGAAATCTAGCAGTGGAAAAAGGTTGTATATTTGTAACTGCGGCACAGTTAAATCGTGGTGCTGTAGAAGAAGTTGAATTCGACCATAGTCACATATCAGGCGGACTAAGTAAGATTCAAACTGCTGATAACGTGTTTGGTATTTTTACAAGTAGAGCAATGCGCGAACGTGGAAGATATCAATTACAGTTAATGAAAACACGTAGTAGTTCCGGTGTAGGACAAAAGATTGATCTTGAATATTGCATAGATAGCTTGCGTATTAGCGACATTGACGAAGAGCAAGGATATGGTAGCAACACTACCCAGTCAGCTGGTACTACCCTGTTAAACTCAATTAAACAACGCGGAACTGTAAGTGATTCACAACAAGGAAATACACCTAAAGTCCGCGCTAATGTCGAAAGCAGTAAACTACGTCAGTTGCTTAATAACCTACCTAGTGACGATTTTTAAACTTCATATTTAAACCAAGCTCTAGCGTATGCAACTGGTATTTCTAAAGGTTCGTGATCAACATAGTAAAAATGTTGATATTGATTAATACCATTTGCACTCACTAGGTTAACAATGTTTGGTTGATTGTAAACATTTGGGTACTCACTAATAATATATTCCGAAGCAACTAACCCCTCGAGAGTTGAAGTCAGCGAAGCTGTTGGATAAGACGGACCAGGATTACGTGAATGGTGGACGTTATGTAGAGCACCACCATTCACTAGCGTGTGTATTAGCATATATGTCGATTGCCCGATTCGTGTCAATGGATCTGCAGGATATGCCGGTGTTAGTTGAGGCACCCCTGATATTCCGCCGACTGGTGCAATAATACTGCGTGTAAAGGTATTAGTTGATTCTTTAATTCTATCCGGTATAATTACAACCGGAATGCTATACCCTGCAGGCGGAGCAACTGTATCAGTTTCACCTTCTTCGATGTCAGTAGTACTACTAAACACAGTATTAGCATTAACTACTTCCGAATGTCGAAACAACGCTAATTTATTATCTAAATATGAATCTGGCACTGCATCTAAGACAAAGCGTGTTAACAACGTGTTTAATACAGTACCGGTAGGCACATTGCCGTTGACATCTATTGGTAGCACCATTGGTACTTCACTATCGTTTGATATTAAATCCGTGCCAAAATGTCCAATTATATTAATATACATAATACTGCTTGTACTATCAAATCTAACTCTTTCGTATGTTCTTGTATAAACTGACATATAATAATTCCTCTTTGTAATATTTATCAGAAGGAACTATGTGCTAGTTACTCTGGCACTCGGTCTAACTGTAAATTCAGTTGATAAGAAAAATCCACCACGTTCTTCTAGTGCATCCATTACACGGCTTAATGCCTGTTGGCTGCTGTTACCGTAAACTCGCCAGACCCGTTCCGGATCATTGTTTAAAAAGACATCCCATTGCATGCGTTGACCTGGCTCTTCTGCACGCTGCGCAATAGGTCCTTGCAGCGGAGTATACGGATCAGGCGTATTACCTGCAACAGTTGTCTGTGTTCCTAGTTGCGCGGCTGCTGCTTTTGCACCTTGCTTTGCTTGGAACTTCTGACGCAGAATACTTATCATCTTTTCTTTCGGTAAGTCACCTGCTGTATACTTTGCAAACAAGTTAACAGTGTCGTCATTGCTGTCTAATGGTGCGATTAACTTGTACAATTTTTTAGAATACTCTTGTTTGTGTGCAGATTCGTCACAAGCAATCTTCAGTGCCATGGCTAGTCGCAGTGCAGTATCACACAATGCTTCTGGTGTTTTAGATAGGTAATCACCGCCCGGTCCACGGAACTCAACATAACCGGATTTAGTATTAATACTAGTGTACTTGTTAGTAATACCATCATGGATGATTTTACTTGCAGTAGTGTTTAGCTGCGAACGCATTCTTTGCAACACTTGTTCGACTCTACTATAACCTGCGTTATTGACAATTTGCTGAGTTGCACTTTTACAATATGAGTTACTTGCACGTCCGAATTGATCGAGAATATATTCATCCCCCATGAACAATGCTAGTTTGATGTAGTCTAAATTTGCCAGTGAAAAGTCAGGAACACTGACATTTATGTGCAAGCCAGTTGATGAATTTGTGGTACAGCCTCGTCGTTTAGCCCATGCCATTAATTTTTTAAGTTGAGCAAATGTTGTAGCGATAGGTTGTGCAGGACTAATGAATTCTAAACCCACTTGGCCCTTGCTAACATCAGCACTGATACTACCATCTGGTTCAATAAGCCATTTGCCTGATTCACGCTTTGCACTGTGATAACTTCCACCGAAATTAACATCGACCCTGCCGATGCCAATTGCATCCGCAAACTCGGCTGCAAGCTCGCCAAGGTCTACTTCACTGTCTGGCTCAGTTACATATCCCCAATTGAATATATCATCCCAGTGTCTTTCTGCATCTGATGCAAAACGAACACCTAGGCTACGCAACCAATCTCTTTCGTTAAAAAAATCCCGGTATTCATCATAAAGGCTATCGTTGACTCGATCACGAGCATCGAGGTACTCGTCGCTGTCCTGAGCATCCATTAATTCTTCAATGTCTTGATCACGTATTTCTTTGGCACGATCATCAACAGAATCAGAATCAATTTCACCTGCAGCAGCTTCTTCTTGGGCACGTTCTAGCGCAATATCAAAGTCATAGTCTCCTTCTAGTATAGCACGTATACGGTCATAGACAGTGTCATAGTTTTGATCTATTTCATCATTGACTTGCTCGTTAGCCCATTCGTAGTATTCTTCTTCCAATTGATTGCGTGCGAGATTACTTTCATTACCACCCAATGTGGTCATATCCCCACCTTCGAAGAATTCAATGATGGCATCAATGTCATCGACATTAGTATCATACTCGTAGTCAGGTTCTCGTCCCTCGTCACTGCTTTCAATATGAGCATCAGGTACAACCATTTCAAACTCGATGCCCATCAAGATTCCTTGAGCATCAGGTCCAGAAGCCCACCGCTGAAGTGATCCAGGCTTCATTGAAACTTCACTTAGTATAGCAGGGACTAGTGGATATTTAAATTCGTTATAACGCATATATATTAGGTTTCCATATTAGTTAGTGTATTTATTAGACGAGAAGCATAGAGCCATGATCTGCGAAGCAGCAGCAGAGCGATTTTTAAGAAGATTTTGACCCCGTATGGCATCTGATGACCGAGTACGCTAGACTCTACGCTAGTGCTTACGCTTGCAGCAATAACTGTAAATACGCTAAATTTACGCTGCAGTCAACGTCGATGACTATAACGGTATACTGAGTAAGCTAGTGAGATAGTTGCAGTGTGTACTATGGATAGAAGCTTATACTAGTATGCTAGATAGTATGTGTATGACCGTATAGCAAATGGCTGCGAACATAGTGAGCCATACTACAACGATATCGGGATCACGGTAGGATTTCATACTAGTATTTATAGTGCGAGTACGTTAGGGACCGAAAGGGTCTACGCTGATAAAAAAATCTCCCGCGCAAAAAATTTAGGTGAAGTACTTTTAGATTCACCCTGGTGATTCTGCACCGGTGGTGATTTTTTAGAGTGGGTTTTTAGAATTGGGAAAAAGTTGAAAAGATGAAGTTTAGGAAGACTGCCGGTTTTGATTTAGAGATGTCAACCATTATTTACATGCCCCGACCCCCATTGCCAGAAATTTTTTTGGTTGACAAATCAGAAAATATATGCCCCTGGTCTCTGAAATTTCTTTCATTCTCCAAACATGACCACCACCATGGCGATCAAGATGAATGGCAAGGTTGGAAGGATGATGTCAACGAACATAGGTATGGCGCTGGTGTGCATAGTGTGTACTCCTATAGTGTGTAGTATATAGCCATCCGTGGCTGCAGTCAACTGCTAAATTACTGCCCACCCAAAGCTATCACATAGATAGTCCACACCGTCTACCTCTACTACATCGCCTACTGATACAGAGCGACGTGCGCCGTACAGTCTAGCACGCTCGTCTTCACGGCTTGGATTGTTGGTTAGATCAAAGGCTTCTTCAGCCGCATCCCGTCCAGCTTCCGACACAGTGATTGCATCACACACAGTGTAGAAGGGTAAGTGTCTGCTGGCTAAGTCAGTGCAATCTGAAAAGAAGAACTGTCCTAGTAAGTGAGTTGGTGCAAGCTTGATAGTGATTGTAGACATGATGTGCTCCTGTTGCGTTAAGTTGTGCATAGTATATGATCATACCATGCACCTGTCAACCAATTAATAATAGAATGTGAGTTTGAAATTGTTGGCTTTGGCGGCTGCTCTGGCTTTGGACATTGCGTGTGTTACGGTGTGACCAGTGTAATACAACTTGTCCATTGATGTTTGGTTTGGTACAGGAACATACATCTTAATCGTATAACCTGCAGTTGGGTTTCTAATTACTTCTGCGTCTACTCTTAGTCTTTGTACTTTCATGTTGCTCTCCTGTTAAGTTGTGCATAGTATACAACCAAGCTCGGTCGTTGTCAACTAAAATTCAATCGTGCCTAGTCTATCCTGTGCTTTCTTACCACGTGTCTTTGCATCAAGGAATACCACAGTCTTGACTTGGTAACGCTTAGATTCGATGTCTTCGGGTGTGACACACTGGTTGTCTTCCCAGGCGACGTGCTTCTTATAGCAGTTTTTCAACTCAGGAATCTCTTCATCTGGTATCTGGTACAGGACATCACCAGTGGCAAAGATGCGTTCATATCTGATACTACGGCAGTATGCATCAAAGGTCATCCTGGTTAGTTCGCCTTGTACCAGACTCAAGTCCTGCCAATCATCGACCCAACCATTCCACAACAGTACATCAGGGTCTCCTGGCAGGGAATTCAACATCTCAATCAGCTTTGATTTCTTCATATGATTTCCTCTGGTTTATATCTTATCATACCGTTAAATTCTTGTGCAAATCGTTGAGCATCTTCCTCGGATTGAAAGGCCCACGGTTGTATTGCAGACGCTATGAACTTAGCCTTGCAGTGTGCAATACACCACATCATTGCCTTATCTAATTCATTCCTTATATAAAAAGGATCTGAAATCAGCATAAAGCCAGGCTTGACGCCCCAGTACTCAGATGGTATCATAGTGTGCTCCTAGTCTAAACCAATGAAACCAATGCGCTTGCCTTTGAGTGTAAAGAAGCAAGCAAATCGCTGTCCTTCGTGTCCTGACTCCTCTGTGGCCGTGGCGTAGATTCGAATCTCAGTGTTCGGGCCACGTTCGATTACTTCAGGTGTGTCCAAGGTAACCAAACCATTGTAAGGTAGGTATTCATCACGGATCTTCAACTTCTGGAATCCAACCATTACATGACGACCCGGAATTGATTTAGGTTTTTCTGGCTTAGACTTTACTGCTGGTGTACTGCTTGGAAACGATGCCATTGTTTGCTCCTATAGTATTAAGACTGGTGTGTTCTTGTACAGGTATTGTGATCCAGCTAAGGTTCTGATCTCAGTTAGATCGACTACATCATACTTGGCCAGCAAGTCGATATCGCCTGTGGTTAATGATACATGGTTTGGTGTGCCTGCTTCAATAGCCGCGTCGGCTGCATCAATTCTCGGTGTCATTTGGTGCTCCTGTTGGTAACTTGAAATCAAAGGTAGGGTCGTGTTCGACTCTGGTTATAGTGTATTTGGCGGTGTCGTGTTCTGACCAGAACCATTCGCGGGCCTTTGCTTCGTCACCGCTAAAGTATCTGATCCAATCACTGCCATCACTGTCGTACTCTTGAAAGGTTACGATGTATGCGTTGAAAGGATCGAATGCCATTATTTCTTACTCATGATTAGTTCTTTCTTTGCGAAACCTTCGTTACCACGCGAGTCGACGAAATCAATTCCATCTTCATATACATAGGTAACGGTCACGGTTGTGATTACTGGTTTGGATACAATCACTATATCATTGGGTTTCAATTGTTCTTTGAGTTTCATACATACTTCTCCTTGCGTTTACGGTTATAGGTTTTCTTTGACTTCATAACCACTGAGCGGTTATACTTGTGTGCGTGCTTGGCTACTAAGTTGTTCATAGGTTGCTCCTTTGTTGTTATGTGCGTATTATATAGCCGAACCACTTGGATGTCAACCGGTTATGGCCAAGTTCTAGTCAAAAAAAAGCCCAGTTATTCCAGGAGCGATTTGGAATGACTAGGCCGGATTAAAAGTAGAGTCGACTGTGTGTCACGGGAGCGATTCGATCGCACTGTTTATCTACATCAAAGCATCTAACATCATGGGAGCGATTCAATCCATTAGATGCTCTGCTTGTTGGTTCAATTGTCTCGGGAGCGATTCGATTGATTGGACCTTGTGGTTGATCGGATTAGGAGCGAATTAATCCAACCAACCTGTATGCTGATAATTTATTATCGTATTCCTCGCATACATGTGATTCGGGCTACATCTTCCCAACTGTTTGGCATTGACTTACGCAAGTCAGCTACCTTTAATACCATACGCAAGCTTAACTCGCGCATCTTATCTTTGTTCTTGGCTACGAATGAAACCACTTCCAACTTTTCTTCTTCAGTAAACTCATAGCTGTCCAACATACCATCGTTGACTATTTGCTGTATGCGCAACATCTTTTCGCGATCAGTGTCAATGGTCAAGTCCAGATAGTGGCAACGTGATTCTAATGCTTCTAAGTGATCTTTGAGTTTCTTACTGCGTACATGCTCGAAGTTGATGTTGGTAATGAATATGCAACCACCCATAAACTCGAAGCTGTTTGGCAAGTTTAATGCCTTCAATGACTTAGAATCAGTGTTCCAACTAATCACTCTGCGCTTGCTACTATCTAGAGCTGCCTTGAGTATGTTCAGACTAACATCGTCCAACAGGATGCTGTCACAGTCATCAAACACTACAATACATTTCTTTTCAGAAAACTCAAATAACTTCTTGTATAATCCCAGCGCACTCATTGCGCCTTTGACTACTTCATACTTCTTTAGCTTGTCGTCCTGTGCAATGGTTGCAAACAAATCATGTCTGCTCAACACTTGCTCAACACCAAAACTCTTACCAACTCCTGGAGGTCCAGTGACTATCATTGCACGCACATCGCCTTTCTTGACTGCTCTGGTCATATCGTTTAACACGTTGAATCGATATCTTAATCGTTCAATAATTTCTTCGTCTGTTTCGTTGCTTATTGGCATAACTGGCTCTGGGCGTGTTGATGTTAATTGGTTTAACATTTCTAATGTAATTACTTGCTTTGACATGGTGTTGCGCTCCTACAATTAATTAAAAAACTTATTATACAACATCCATGTCAGTGTGTCAACCTTTTCTTTATGCGTTCTTTCCAAACAATAAACCAATGCCAAAGAAGAACATGCACAATCCAATCGCCATTGCACCAAGTGTTACACTGACATGGAATATTGCACCTCCGCCAATCATCAGCATCAAACCCAGGAACATGATGCCCAAATGCACCAATATCCACATCACTGCTAGAAAAGCTAATAAAGAAAAGGTCAACGAAATCATTTTACACTCCAGGAATAATTAGTATTGGTGCTGTAGCCAATTGCCACAGTATCCACACGTAGAACACAACTCCTACGCTGATTACTATTTTATTGATAAACGGTTCAGTTGTCAACCATTCTTTTATCTCATTCACATCTACTCCGCAGTGTCTAAGTCAGCTCGTAATAGGTTTGCGATCACAGGGTATTCGCTGATCAATTCGTTGACTAGGTCCCACAGTTCATTGGTGTCTAATTTGGCTATATTCGCCGCTAGAACTTTGATCTTAGTTTCAGAAGTCATATGCGTTATCCCAGCTGTAGTCGATGTAGTCAGCGATGTTATCTTCAACATCGTCATCCATTTCTTCAAAGTCTTCTACCAATACAACCTCTTCGATTTCATATTCGTC
>Ga0209084_1001014_pt1 | contig 24739 bp, 32 predicted proteins | sample C_130820_MF_Meta_FD_187309 | JGI IMG/M metagenome (GOLD analysis project Ga0209084, IMG submission 187309) | Freshwater microbial communities from Lake Croche, Canada to study carbon cycling - C_130820_MF_MetaG (SPAdes) (version 2) | ecosystem: Environmental > Aquatic > Freshwater > Lake...
ATTGATAAAATCATCAAACAAATAACTGGAATCATGTGGTCCAGGACTGGCTTCTGGATGGTATTGTACCGAAAAACAATTCTTGTTTTTAACACGCATACCAGCTACAGTTCCATCGTTTAGATGCTCATGTGTAATCTCAAGCTCGCTGTTTTTTTCAAGTTCTTCTTTATTTACAGCAAATCCGTGGTTCTGAGAAGTAATCTCACCTTTACCTGTAATCAAGTTCTTTACCGGATGATTAATACCTCGGTGACCATTAAACATTTTATAAGTAGAAATTCCATTTGCCAAAGCAATTACCTGATGTCCTAAACATATACCAAATAAAGGCTTATCTGCTGCTAAAATATCTTTTGCAACCTGAATAGCACTCAAGAGAGGATCAGGATCTCCAGGACCATTAGATAAGAAATAACCATCTGGGTTAAATTCGGCTAAACTCGCAAAAGAACTGTCAAAAGGAAATACTTTTATATAACAATCTCTCTTAGCCAGGTTTCTTAATATGTTTGTCTTGATCCCTAAATCTAAGGCAGAAATCTTATATTTAGCATTCACGTCTCCATAAAAATAGGGAACTTTAGTAGAAACTTGAGAAGCCAATTCCAGACCTTTCATTTCAGGAACCTTAGCCAAAGCCTGCTTTAAATCTTCAATAGGTGTTCCATCGGTACAAATAACTGCGTTCATCGCTCCATTATCTCTAATGTAACTAACTAAAGCACGTGTATCAACATCCGAAATACAAATTAGATTTTGCTTGATAAAATAGTCTTCTAAGCTACCTGCTGCATCAGCACGGGAATAATTAAAGCTGAAATTCTTACAAACCAAACCTGATATTTTAATAGTTTCCGATTCTACTTCCTTATCATTAACACCATAATTCCCAATATGGGGATTAGTGGCAACCATAATTTGGCCAAAATAAGAAGGATCAGTAAAGATTTCCTGATAACCGGTCATTCCCGTATTAAAGCAAACCTCTCCAAAAGTAGTTCCGCTGATACCAATAGATTTTCCGTGAAATAAAGTACCATCACTAAGTAATAGAATGGCTTTTTGTCGTGTTGTGTATTTCATTTGTAGTTAAGATTGTGCAAATTTAATCATTTTATAGATTTTAGAAAATAAAGTTTCTAAAAAAACTAAAAAAACATTTATCTGTGATTAGTTGAGCATAAATTAAAACCGAGACATCTCCTATTTCTTTACGTTGTATTGGTAAACAAGAAATGGAAAAATTATTTGAGGAAAAAACAAAAAAAAAGGACAAACTCGCAAAAGTTTATCCTTTAATTCTATAGAATACTGCAATGCATTATTCTGATTTTTCAGTAGTATCAGATTCAGCTTCAGGAGCTTCAGTTTCTGCAACTGGAGCAGAGGCTTCAGCAACAGGAGCTTCAGCGACAGCTTCCTCTTTTTTAGCTTTTCCACCACGACGGCTTTTAGCTTTTTTAACTTCTTTTTTACCACCTGTGTAAAGTTCGTTAAAATCTACAAGTTCGATCATTGCCATATCAGCATTATCTCCCAAACGATTTCCAACTTTAATGATACGTGTGTATCCACCTGGACGGTCTCCTACTTTAGCAGCTACGTCTCTGAACAAGTCAGTAACCGCATATTTGCTACGTAAATAAGCAAAAACAATACGTCGGTTGTGAGTAGTATCGTCTTTTGATTTTGTGATTAAAGGCTCAACAAATTGTTTTAGCGCTTTTGCTTTTGCAACAGTAGTGTTAATACGTTTGTGCTCAATAAGAGAACAAGCCATATTAGCCAACATAGCTTTTCTATGTCCTGTCTGTCTGCCTAAGTGATTGAATTTTTTTCCGTGTCTCATTGCTATGTGAAATGTAATCCCGCTCCAGGCGGGATTAGATTATTCTTTATCTAGTTTGTATTTGGCTAAATCCATTCCGAAGGTTAAATTTTTAATAGCAACTAGTTCATCTAGTTCTGTTAAAGATTTTTTACCGAAATTACGGAATTTCATAAGGTCATTTTTGTTGAAAGATACTAAATCTCCAAGGGTATCAACTTCGGCAGCTTTCAAACAATTTAATGCTCTAACGGATAAATCCATATCAACCAATTTTGTTTTTAGCAATTGTCTCATATGTAATGACTCTTCGTCATAAGATTCAGTTTGAGCAATTTCGTCCGCTTCAAGTGTAATTCTTTCATCAGAGAACAACATAAAGTGATGTATTAACACTTTTGCTGCTTCGGTTAAAGCATCTTTTGGATTGATGGATCCATCTGTTTTTATTTCAAAAACTAATTTTTCATAATCTGTTTTTTGCTCTACACGAAAGTTTTCAATAGCATATTTTACATTCTTTACCGGAGTAAAAATAGAATCTGTAAAAATGGTACCTATTGCAGCATTTTGTTTTTTGTTCTCTTCAGCAGGTACATATCCTCTACCTTTTTCGATAGTTAAATCGAAATTAAGTTTGATTTTTGGGTCTAAATTACAGATAACTAGTTCTGGATTCAAAACTTGGAAACCTGAAATAAATTTTTGAAAATCACCTGCAGTTAATGAATCTTTACCCGTTACAGAAATGGTAACAGCTTCATTATCAATATCCTCAATTTGTCGTTTAAAACGAACTTGTTTAAGGTTAAGAATAATTTCGGTAACGTCTTCAACAACTCCGGAGATAGTAGAAAATTCATGATCTACACCTTCAATTCGTACTGAAGTTATAGCATAACCTTCTAATGCTGAAAGCAAAACTCTTCTAAGGGCATTACCAACGGTCAATCCGTAACCAGGTTCTAAAGGTCTGAATTCAAACTTACCTTCAAAATCGGTTGAATCGATCATGATAACTTTATCGGGCTTCTGAAAATTAAATAGTGCCATAATTTCGACTAAGTCAATTATTATTTATTGTACAATTCGACGATGAGTTGTTCTTTGATGTTTTCTGGAATCTGAAGTCTAGCAGGTACACTTACAAAAGTTCCCTGTTTAGTATCATTATTCCAAGTAATCCATTCATATACATGACTTGAATTAGATAAAGAACGTTCGATAGTTTCTAATGATTTAGATTTTTCACGAACAGCAACAACATCTCCTGGTTTTAAGTGGTAAGAAGGAATATTAACATTGTCACCATTAACAGTAACGTGTCTGTGCGATACGATTTGACGTGCACCTCTTCTAGAAGGAGCAATACCCATTCTGAAAACTACATTATCTAATCTTGCTTCACAAAGTTGTAATAAAACTTCACCAGTAACACCTTTAGTAGCTGATGCTTTTTCAAATAAGTTTCTGAATTGTTTTTCTAAAATTCCATAAGAATATTTAGCTTTTTGCTTTTCCATTAACTGGACAGCATATTCAGATTTTTTACCTCTTTTTTTAGCCATCCCGTGTTGTCCGGGTGGATAATTTCTTTTCTCGAATGCTTTGTCGTCTCCGAAGATTGCTTCTCCGAATTTACGAGCGATTTTGGTTTTTGGACCAGTATATCTTGCCATTTTAAAATTTTTAAGGTAGAGATTATGAATTCAGGTCATATCCTCCGATAATCTATGTTCTACCTAGGTTATACTATGAAAATTCGAGTATTAAACTCTACGTCTTTTAGGAGGACGACATCCGTTGTGAGGCATTGGGGTAACATCAATAATTTCAGTTACTTCAATTCCACCGTTATGCAAAGAACGAATAGCAGACTCACGTCCGTTTCCTGGTCCTTTAACATATACTTTTACTTTTTTAAGTCCAGCTTCAAGAGCTACTTTACTACAATCTTCTGCTGCCATTTGGGCTGCGTATGGAGTGTTCTTTTTAGAACCTCTAAAACCCATTTTACCAGCTGAAGACCATGAAATAACTTCACCTTTTTTGTTTGTCAAAGATATAATGATGTTATTGAAGGTAGCAGAAATATGAGCTTCTCCCGTTGATTCAACGATAACTTTACGTTTTTTTGCAGTTGCTTTAGCCATATTACTTATTATTTAGTTGCTTTTTTCTTGTTTGCAACAGTTTTTCTTTTACCTTTTCTTGTTCTAGAGTTATTCTTAGTTCTTTGTCCTCTTAATGGAAGACCAGATCTGTGACGAATTCCTCTGTAACATCCAATATCCATTAAACGTTTGATGTTCAATGAAACTTCTGAACGTAGTTCACCTTCAATTTTAAAGAACGATACTGCATCACGAATTCCTCCGATTTGATCATCATTCCAATCTTGAACTTTTATATCTTGGCTAACTTGAGCTTTTTCTAATACCTCAATTGCTCTACTTCTACCTATTCCGAAAATATAGGTTAAAGCGATAACTCCTCTTTTGTTTTTGGGTATATCAACCCCTGCTATTCTTGCCATAATTATCCTTGTCTTTGTTTAAATCTAGGATTCTTTTTGTTGATTACGTATAATCTTCCTTTTCTACGTACGATAATGCACTCGGCACTTCTCTTTTTAACTGATGCTCTTACTTTCATTGTACTATCTTTAATATCTATAAGTAATTCTTGCTTTAGACAAATCGTAAGGACTCATTTCTAGTTTCACTTTATCACCAGGTAATAATTTGATATAATGCATTCGCATTTTTCCAGAAATATGTGCAATCACAATATGCCCGTTTTCTAATTCTACACGGAACATCGCATTGGATAATGCTTCAATTATTGAACCGTCTTGTTCTATTGCTGATTGTTTCGCCATAAAATTAAGCTACCGCTTTTCTGTTTTTTCCGGTCTTCATTAAACCATCATAATGCTTATTTAATAAATAGGAATTAATTTGCTGCATCGTATCTATTGCAACACCAACCATAATAATCAATGAAGTACCACCAAAGAACATTGCCCAAGATTGTTGAACATCCATAACACTTACTACAATCGCTGGGAACACAGCTATTAAGGCAAGAAATAGAGATCCTGGGAAAGTAATTAAGGACATCACTTTATCTAAAAAATCAGAAGTTTCAATTCCGGGACGAATCCCTGGAATAAATCCACCGCTTCTTTTTAAATCATCAGACATTTTATTAGTTGGAACAGTAATAGCAGTATAAAAGAAGGTGAATACTACAATTAATGTAGCAAAAACAAAATTATACCAAAATCCAAACATATTACTGAAAGCTCCAGCTATAGACTGAGATGTTTCTGTTTGTGATAAACCAGCTAAAGCAGCCGGAATAAACATGATAGCTTGTGCAAAGATAATTGGCATAACACCTGATGCGTTCAATTTCAATGGAATCCATTGTCTGTTACCGCCCATCATGTCTTGCTCGAAATCTCCCGTAGTCGTACGACGTGCATACTGTACTGGAATCTTTCTTACCGCCATAACCAATAATACACAAGATACAATTACCAACAACCAAATAATAATTTCAATAACTAATAACATCGGACCACCATTATTATTGGTAACACGTGTCGTAAATTCTTGAATAAATGCTTGTGGCAATCTTGCTAATATACCCACCATAATTAATAATGAGATACCATTTCCAATTCCTTTATCTGTAATTTTTTCTCCCAACCACATGGCAAATATTGTACCTGTAACTAGAATCACTACTGAAGAAAATAAGAAGGAGAAAGAATCAAACCCTAGCAAAAAAGCACTACTTGGTAAAGTACGGTACAAGTTATAAATATAACCAGGACCCTGTACCAATGTAATAGCTATTGTTAACCAACGGGTGATTTGATTGATCGTTTTTCTGCCACTTTCACCATCTTTCTGTAATTTTTGTAAATAAGGAACCGCAATTCCCATTAACTGAACTACAATAGATGCCGAAATATAAGGCATAATTCCTAATGCAAAAACCGAAGCTTTTGAAAAGGCACCACCTGTAAACATGTCTAATATAGAACCAATACCATTTTTGGTCTGTCCTGCTAAACTAGTTAATTGAGTAGCATCAATACCCGGAAGAGTAACATGCGCTCCAAAACGGTAAACCAAAAGAATTCCTAGTGTTATTAGGATTCTATTTTTAAGTTCCTCGATTTTCCAAACATTCGCTAAAGATTCAAAAAATTTCTTCATATTTCTAAAAGAATTATAGTGTTACTGCTTCTCCACCAGCTGCTTCAATAGCGGCTTTTGCAGTTGCAGTAAATTTGTGAGCGGTTACCGTTAATTTAGCTGTCAATTCACCTCTACCTAAAATCTTAACGATTTCGTTTTTAGTAGCCAATCGGTTAGCAACATAAACTGTCATATCAACAGTGTTAGTTACTATACCATTGTCAACCAAAAGTTGAAGTGTATCAAGATTTACACCTTCGTAATCTTTACGATTAATGTTGGTGAAACCAAATTTAGGTACACGTCTTTGAAGTGGCATTTGCCCACCTTCAAAACCAATCTTTTTAGAATAACCAGAACGTGATTTCGCTCCCTTGTGACCTCTTGCAGAAGTTCCACCTTTACCAGAACCTTCACCTCTACCCAATCGTTTGTTTTGATTGTGAGTAGATCCTTCGGCTGGTTGTAAGTTACTTAAATTCATAACTGTATTTGTTAGATAGCTTCTTCAACAGAAACTAAGTGTTTAACTTTGTTTATCATTCCAAGGATCGTTGGATTGGAATCATGTTCTACAACCTGACCCATTTTACGTAGACCTAAAGCTTCCAAACCTCTTTTTTGTGTAAGAGGACAATTGATTTTGCTTCTAACTTGTTTTACTAATAATTTAGCCATAATTTCCTTGAATTAACCTTTAAAAACTTTTTCTAAAGAAACGCCTCTTTGTTTTGCAACAGTATAAGCACTTCTCATCTGTAACAAAGCATCAAAAGTTGCTTTTACTACATTGTGTGGATTAGATGATCCTTGAGATTTTGATAATACATCGTGAATCCCTACTGATTCCAGAACTGAACGAACAGCTCCACCAGCAATAACTCCTGTACCATGAGAGGCAGGAATTAAAAATACACGTGCTCCACCAAATTTACCTTTTTGCTCGTGAGGAACAGATTTTCCATTCAAAGGAATCTTTACTAAATTTTTCTTAGCATCTTCCACCGCTTTAGCGATTGCTTCCGAAACATCTTTAGATTTTCCTAAACCATGTCCTACTACTCCATTCTCGTCCCCTACAACTACAATAGCAGAAAAACCAAATGCTCTACCACCTTTTGTAACTTTAGTAACACGATTTACACTTACCAAACGATCTTTTAATTCAAGACCACTCGGTTTTACTAGCTCTACATTCTTGTATTTATTTGACATACTATATTAGAATTTAAGTCCAGCTGCTCTCGCGCCTTCTGCTAATGATTTGATACGACCGTGATACAAATAACCTCCTCTATCGAAAGTTACTGCTTCTATTCCGGCTTTTAAAGCATTTTCAGCTACAAGTTTTCCAACTGCTGTAGCTACTTCAATGTTTGTACCTTTTCCTATTTCTTTTTCTCTTGAAGAGGCAGACAATAATGTAACTCCGTTTACGTCATCAATAAGTTGAGCGTATATTTCTTTGTTACTTCTAAAAACAGAAAGTCTAGGCTTAGTAGCTGTACCACTAATGATCTTTCTAATTCTGTATTTGATTCTCTGTCTTCTATCAGATTTTGTTAATGACATAATCTTATGTTTTTTAAGCGGATTTACCAGCTTTTCTTCTTAATACTTCACCCACAAATTTAACACCTTTTCCTTTGTATGGTTCTGGCTTACGGAAACCTCTAATCTTTGCCGCAACCTGTCCCAACAATTGTTTGTCAAAAGAAGTTAATTTTACTACTGGGTTTTTACCTTTTTCAGATATAGTTTCTAAAACTACTTCAGAAGCAATTTCTAAAACAATATTGTGAGAGAATCCAAGAGCTAAATCTAATTTTTGTCCTTGGTTAGAAGCTCTGTAACCTACTCCTACCAATTCTAATGATTTTGTAAAACCTTCAGATACACCAATAACCATATTATTGATTAATGATCTGTATAATCCGTGTTTTGCTCTGTGGTCTTTGTGATCAGATGATCGGTCCACCTGAACATGATCACCTTCAACTGTTACAGTAACATCTGAAAATTCCTGTGTCAGCTGACCTAATTTTCCTTTTACAGTAATAACGCCATTCGCAACTTCAACAGTTACTCCAGCAGGAACTACAACGGGGTTTTTTCCTATTCTTGACATCGTTTAGTTTTTATTAGTATACGTAACAAATTACCTCACCACCAACATTAAGTTGTTTGGCTTGTTTTCCAGTCATCAAACCTTTTGATGTAGAAACAATCGCAATTCCCAATCCATTAAGGATACGTGGAATGCTAGAAGAACCTGAATATTTACGTAAACCAGGTTTACTAATTCTTTGGATATCTTTAATTACAGACTCCTTAGTATCTTTATCATACTTCAAAGCTATTTTGATTGAACCCTGTACAGCGTTGTCCTCAAATTTGTAACTTAAAATATACCCTTGATCAAATAAGATCTTGGTAATTTCTTTTTTTAAATTAGAAGCAGGGATAGCAACAACCTTATGGTTGGCAGCTACTGCATTTCTAACTCGGGTCAAATAATCCGCTATTGGATCTGTATACATAAGTATTGATTTGCGGTTTTGGTTTTCAATTAACTTTTAATTGAACCTGAAACCAATTAAATTCATTTTGTTTAAAAAACGCGAGTGATCGCGTTTCTACCAACTTGCTTTTTTAACACCTGGTATTAAACCGTTATTTGCCATTTCACGGAAGGTAACACGTGAAAGACCAAATTGACGCATATAACCTCTAGGTCTACCGGTTAATTTACAACGATTGTGCAAACGAACTGGTGAAGCGTTTTTCGGTAATTTTTGCAAACCTACGAAATCTCCAGCTTCTAACAAAGCTTTTCTTTTCTCAGCATACTTAACTACCGTTTTTTCTCTCTTAACCTCACGGGCTTTCATTGATTCTTTAGCCATATCTTAATTCTTTTTAAAAGGTAATCCCAATTCAGTCAATAAAGATTTTGCTTCTTTGTCTGTTTTCGCAGAAGTTACAAACGAAATATCCATTCCTGAAATTTTGTTTACTTTATCAATATCAATTTCTGGAAAAATGATTTGTTCTAAAACTCCTAAGTTATAATTTCCTCTTCCATCAAAACCAGTAGCTTTAATTCCGCTGAAATCTCTTACTCGTGGTAAAGCTGAAGTTACAAGTCTATCTAAAAACTCATACATTCTTTCTCCACGTAAAGTAACTTTAGCACCAATAGGCATTCCTTTTCTCAATTTGAAAGACGCAACATCTTTCTTTGATATAGTAGAAATAGCTTTTTGACCTGTTATCTTAGTCAATTCATCTACAGCATAATCGATCAATTTCTTGTCTGATACTGCTGCACCAACTCCTCGGCTTAAAACGATTTTTTCCAATTTTGGAACTTGCATTACGTTTTTGTATCCGAACTCTTCCTTAAGAGCAGAGACTACTCTGTTCTTGTATTCCTCTTTTAGTCTAGGTATATAAGCCATTACTATAGTACTTGATTAGATTTTTTTGAAAATCTTACTTTCTTATCTCCTTCTACTCTAATTCCAACTCGTGTAGTTTCCTTTGTTTTAGGATCTATAAGGGATAGGTTAGATATTTGTATTGGAGCCTCTTTCTTTACGATTCCTCCTTGAGGGCTTTTTGCACTTGGTTTCGTGTGTTTTGAAACCTGGTTTACACCTTCAACAATCGCTTTGTTCTTCTCACGATCTACCTTCAAGACTTTACCTTCAGCACCTTTATGGTCTCCAGCAATTACTCTAACGATATCTCCTGTTTTTATTTTTAGCTTTATCATCTTAAAAATTAATTAAAGCACCTCTGGTGCTAATGATACAATTTTCATGAATTGTTTTTCACGAAGTTCTCTTGCTACTGGACCAAAAACACGAGTTCCTCTCATTTCTCCTGCAGCATTTAACAATACACATGCGTTATCGTCAAATCTAATATAGGATCCATCAGCTCTTCTCACTTCTTTTTTGGTACGTACAACAACTGCAGTTGAAACAGCTCCCTTTTTAACGCTTCCGTTAGGTGAGGTGTCTTTTATTGATACTACAATCTTGTCTCCAACAGAGGCATACCTTCTTTTGGTACCTCCTAAAACACGGATAGTTAAAACTTCTTTAGCTCCTGTGTTATCTGCTACTTTTAGTCTTGATTCTTGTTGTACCATAATTATTTAGCTCTTTCTAAGATTTCAACTAACCTCCAACATTTAGTTTTACTTAAAGGACGCGTTTCGCTAATCCTTACAGTATCTCCTATGTTACAGTCGTTTGTTTCGTCGTGTGCATGATACTTTTTAGTCTTCAACACGAACTTACCGTATAGTGGGTGTTTTACTTTTCTTACTTCTGCAACAACAATAGATTTATCCATTTTGTCCGAAGTAACAATCCCAACTCTTTCTTTTCTTAAATTTCTTTTTTCTTCCATCTTTCCGCAGAATACAATTATTGTAAGTCTCTTTTACTTAACTCTGTAGCTAATCTAGCAACTGTTCTTCTAACACTTCTAATTTGAAGTGGATTCTCAATTGGTGAAATAGCGTGAGCCATTTTCAGGTCGGCATATGTTTTCTTAGTCTGACTAAGTTTCTCTTGCAACTCCGCTGCAGAAAGATCTTTGATTACTGATTGTTTCATAATATAATATAGATTATGCTTCGAAATCTCTAGCAACAACGAATTTAGTTTTTACTGGAAGCTTTTGAGCCGCAAGACGCAAAGCCTCTTTAGCAACTGACAAAGGAACTCCTCCAACTTCAAACATGATTCTTCCGGGTCTAACAACGGCAGCCCAGTATTCAACTGCACCTTTACCTTTACCCATACGTACTTCAAGAGGCTTCTTAGTGATTGGTTTGTCTGGAAATATTTTGATCCACAATTGTCCTTCTCTTTTCATGAAACGTGTAGCCGCAATACGGGCTGCTTCAATCTGGCGAGAAGTTAGGAACATTCCATCTTCATGTACCGATTTAATACCAAACATTCCATTAGAAAGTTCATGCCCTCTTTGAGAGTTACCTTTCATTTTACCTTTTTGTACCTTGCGGTATTTTGTTCTTTTAGGCTGTAACATTTTTCTTTAGTTTAAAAATTTACTTTCTTTTACGAGCGTCTGGTTTACCACCTTTGTTAAAAGGTTTTCTGTCTCCTCTTGGAGAATCTCCACCTTTACCACCACCATTAGGTTGTTTTTTGTCCATACCTACTAATGGTGAAAGATCTCTCTTTCCATAAACTTCACCTTTCATGATCCACACTTTGATACCCATTCTACCATAAGTAGTATGCGCTTCAGCTAGTGCATAATCAATGTCGGCTCTGAAAGTTGATAGAGGAATTCTACCTTCTTTGAAACCTTCTGAACGAGCCATTTCAGCTCCATTCAAACGACCAGAAATCAAAACTTTGATACCCTCAGCATTCATACGCATAGAGGCAGCAATAGCCATTTTGATAGCACGACGGTATGAAATACGACTTTCAATTTGACGTGCGATGCTTGTTGCAACTAAATAAGCATCTAATTCAGGTCTTTTAATTTCAAAGATGTTGATTTGAACCTCTTTGTCTGTAAGTTTCTTAAGTTCTTCTTTTAACTTGTCTACCTCTTGTCCCCCTTTACCGATAATGATACCTGGTCGGGCTGTAGTGATAGTAACGGTTACAAGTTTCAAAGTTCTCTCGATAATTACTTTGGATACACTAGCTTTTGATAAACGAGCATGAATATACTTTCTGATTTTATAATCTTCAGCGATTTTATCACCGTAATCATTTCCACCATACCAGTTGGAATCCCATCCTCTGATGATACCAAGTCTATTTCCTATTGGATTTGTCTTTTGTCCCATCTTAATTATTAATTGCTTGTGTGTTATTAATAGATCCTAATACGATTGTTACGTGATTAGAACGTTTTCTGATTCTATGTGCGCGACCTTGTGGCGCTGGACGAAGTCTTTTCAACATCATTCCACCATCAACACGGATCTCTTTTACAAATAAGCCTGCTTCTTCCATATTAGCATCAGGGTTTTTCGCTTGCCAGTTAGCAATAACCGATAAAACCAATTTCTCTAATTTTCTTGAAGCTTCTTTTGAGCTAAATCTTAATATATTAAGTGCTCTTTCCACTTTCTGACCTCTTACCAAGTCCGCTACTAAGCGCATTTTTCTAGGTGAAGTAGGGCAGTTATTCAATTTCGCGAAAGCCAAAGACTTATTAGCCTCTTTTCTCGCATCTGCTGTTTCTCTTTTACGAACTCCCATTGCTTCTTATTTTTTACCTTTATTTTTTGCTCCAGCGTGACCTCTAAAAGATCGAGTTGGTGAAAACTCTCCTAATTTGTGACCTACCATGTTTTCTGTTACGTAAACGGGTACAAACTGACGACCGTTATGAACTGCGATTGTTTGTCCAACAAAATCCGGTGTAATCATAGAAGCTCTAGACCAAGTCTTTACTACTCCTTTATTACCTCCTGCAATGTTGTCCTGAACTTTCTTGTCTAACTTATAATGAACGAAAGGTCCTTTTTTTAATGAACGTGCCATATCTTATTATTTCTTTCTACGTTCTACAATATACTTGTTACTCGGGTTTTTCTTAGAACGCGTTCTATAACCTTTAGCAGGTATTCCATTTCTTGAACGTGGATGTCCACCAGAAGAACGACCTTCACCTCCACCCATTGGGTGATCGACAGGGTTCATTGCAACAGGTCGTGTTCTAGGTCTTCTACCCAACCATCTTGTTCTACCTGCTTTACCAGATACAATTAATTGATGATCAGAATTAGATACTGCTCCAATAGTAGCCGAACAAGTCAACAAGATTAATCTTGTTTCTCCAGAGGGCATTTTAATGGTAGCATATTTACCGTCTCTCGCCATTAATTGAGCAAAAGTTCCAGCAGAACGTGCAATAACTGCACCCTGTCCTGGTCGCAACTCAATACAAGAGATTACAGTACCTAATGGGATTTTACTCAACGGCATAGTGTTACCGATTTCAGGTTGAGCGTCAGCACCAGAAACTAATTTCTGACCAACTTTCAATCCGTTCTGAGCAATTACATAAGTTTTCTCTCCATCAGCATAAGCTAATAAAGCGATAAACGCAGTACGATTTGGATCGTATTCGATTGATTTCACTGAAGCTGGTATACCATCTTTAGTTCTTTTAAAATCGATAACACGATATCGCTGCTTGTGACCACCACCCGTATAACGCATGGTCATCTTTCCTTGACTATTTCTACCTCCAGAGTTTTTTATCGGCGCTATCAAAGAGCGTTCCGGCTTATCAGTTGTAATAGCGTCAAAACTATTCACAACTCTAAATCGCTGACCTGGGGTAATAGGTTTTAATTTTCTTACTGACATTTTTCTATTCTAGATATTGTTGTAAAAATCAATTGTTTCTCCTTCTTGTACTAATACAATTGCTTTTTTATAAGCATTTGATTTTCCACTGATCAAACCACTTTTTGTGAATTTTGTAGTTCGATCCGGTCTTACATTCATGGTGTTAACACTCACAATAGTTACTCCATAAGCAGCTTCAACAGCTTTCTTAATTTGTACTTTGTTTGCTTTTTTGTCAACAACAAAACCGAAGCGATTCAAAAGTTCACTTTGTTTGGTTATTTTTTCTGTTACTATAGGTTTAATTATGATGCTCATATCCTATTATTTACTTAAATTTTCTTCAATTACCTCTAGAGAACCCTCTAAAAGCACTAAGTTATTAGCATTTAAAATGGCATAAGTGCTTAATTCTAAGCTACTTACCACGCTAGATGCTTTTAAATTACGTGACGACAAATATACATTTTTATTTGAGTCTCCCAACACAAATAAAGATTTTTTATTGTCTAACCCTAAAGCCTTCAAAACATTAATGAAACTCTTAGTGTTTGGTGCTTCAAAAGTAAAATCTTCAAGTACAATAATATTGGACTCTTTTGCTTTAATAGAGAAGGCTGATTTTCTAGCCAAACGTTTCAAGTTCTTATTCAATTTGAAAGAATAACTTCTTGGACGTGGTCCAAAAACAGTACCTCCACCTTTGAATAATGGATTTTTTGCACTACCCGCACGAGCAGTACCTGTACCTTTTTGCTTTTTAATCTTACGTGTACTTCCCGCTACTTCAGCTCTTTCTTTTGCTTTGTGCGTTCCTTGTCTTTGGTTAGCTAAATACTGTTTAACATCCAAATACACTGCATGATTGTTTGGCTCTATACCGAATACTGAATCAGAAAGTTGAACTTTTCTTCCAGTATCTTTTCCGTTGAAATCTAATACTTTTATTTCCATTACTTCTGAATGATTACATAAGAGTTGTTATGTCCAGGAACACATCCTTTAATAACAAGTAGGTTCTTATCAGCCACTACTTTTAAAACTCTAAGGTTTTGAACTTTTACATTGTCTCCTCCCATACGTCCAGCCATACGCATTCCTTTGAATACTCTAGATGGATAAGAAGAAGCTCCTACAGAACCTGGCGCTCTTAAACGGTTGTGTTGACCGTGAGTTGCTTGTCCAACACCACCAAAACCGTGACGTTTAACAACCCCTTGAAAACCTTTACCTTTAGATAGACCTTGTACATCTACAAATTCTCCTTCTTCAAATATTGTAACATCAATGATGTCACCTAATTTTTGTTCAGTTGCGAAATCTTGGAATTCAATGACTTTTTTCTTAGCAACAGTTCCCGCTTTAGCAAAGTGACCTAAGGCCGCTTTTGTGGAATGTTTCTCGTTTTTGTCATCGAAACCTAGTTGCAACGCTTCGTACCCGTCAACACCCTTGGTTCTGACTTGGGTAACAACACATGGTCCAGCTTCGATTACCGTACAAGGAATGTTCTTCCCGTTAGCATCAAAAATGCTGGTCATGCCGATTTTTCTACCAATTAACCCAGACATAATTATTAATTATTAATTATTAAATATAAATATAGAACGCAGATTTTAACCGAATCCTATTTTTTAAAGAGGTGCAAAAGTATAACTTTTATACACACAAACCTAAAAAATAATTTTCACTTAAAAACAGCGTTCCTTTTTACTCTTAAATTACTTAAACTTTGATTTCTACTTCAACTCCACTTGGCAATTCAAGTTTCATTAAAGCATCAATAGTTTTAGAAGAGGAGGAGTAAATGTCAATTAATCGCTTGTATGACATTACTTCAAATTGCTCTCTCGCTTTTTTGTTAACGTGTGGAGAACGTAGAACAGTGAAAAGTTTTTTGTGTGTTGGCAAAGGAATTGGTCCTGTTACAACTGCACCAGTACTTTTTACAGTTTTTACAATCTTTTCAGCAGACTTGTCTACCAACATGTGATCGTAAGATTTTAATTTTATTCTGATTTTTTGACTCATTTTCTTAAAGATTAAGCGTTTCCTTTTGCTTTTTTGATAACTGCTTCTGAAATATTGGAAGGCGTTTCAGCATAATGTGAGAACTCCATAGTCGAAGTAGCTCTTCCTGATGAAAGCGTTCTTAATGTGGTAACATATCCAAACATTTCTGATAAGGGTACGTCTGCCTTGATAGTTTTAGCACCTGCTCTATCACCCATGTCATTAACCTGTCCTCTACGACGGTTGATATCTCCTACGATATCTCCCATGTTTTCTTCTGGTGTAATAACCTCCATTTTCATGATAGGCTCAAGAATTACAGCTCCGGCAGCTTTAGCAACTTCTCTGTATCCCATTCTAGCAGCTAACTCAAAAGAGAGTGCATCTGAATCGACTGGGTGAAAAGATCCGTCTAATAAAGTTACTTTCAAACTATCTACTTGGTATCCTGCTAGAGGTCCAGTTTTCATAGCTTCTCTAAATCCTTTTTCTACAGATGGGATATATTCCTTAGGAACGTTACCCCCTTTTACAGCATTAACAAACTGCAATCCTACAGGAACTTTACCGTCAACTTCGTCAGCAGGCTCAAGTTTAAATACGATATCACCGAATTTACCACGACCTCCCGATTGTTTTTTGTAGGTCTCTCTGTGTTGTGCCGATTTTGTAAATGCTTCTTTATATTCAACTTGAGGCTCCCCTTGGTTTACTTCAACTTTGAATTCACGACGCATTCTGTCCACAAGGATATCCAAGTGAAGTTCACCCATACCTGAGATAATGGTTTGCCCTGAAGCCTCATCAGTTCTCACGGTAAAAGTTGGATCTTCTTCCGCTAATTTAGCTAAAGCCATACCCATTTTATCAACGTCAGCTTTTGTTTTAGGTTCAATAGCAATACCAATAACCGGTGCAGGGAATTTCATACTTTCCAAGATAATTGGGTGTTTTTCATCACACAAAGTATCTCCAGTTTTAATGTCTTTAAATCCTACAGCAGCTCCAATATCTCCAGCTTCGATATAATCGATTGGGTTTTGTTTGTTAGCATGCATTTGGTAAATACGAGAAATTCTTTCTTTGTTTCCAGAACGAGTGTTCAAAACATAAGATCCCGCATCCAAACGTCCTGAATAAGCACGGAAAAAGGCCAAACGACCTACGAATGGGTCAGTAGCAATTTTAAACGCTAAAGCAGCAAAAGGCTCTTTAACATCTGGCTTACGCAAAATTTTAGTTTGATCTTCTTCTAATAAATCAGCATCATCAGGATGAATCCCTTCGATACCTTCTTTATCCATAGGAGAAGGTAAATATTTACAAACCGCATCTAGCATGAATTGTACTCCTTTGTTTTTGAAAGAAGAACCAGCAATCATAGGAATGATAGCCATATCCATTACAGCAGCTCTTAATGCAGTGTTGATTTCTTCCTCTGTAATAGAGTTTTCATCTTCCATGAATTTTTCAAGCAAATTTTCATCGTAATCCGCAACGGCTTCGATCAAAATTGAACGGTATTCTTTAACTTCAGCAAGCATGTCTTCTGGAATAGGCACAATCTCGTAAGTGGCACCCATACCTTCTTCATCCCATACAATAGCTTGGTTACGCACTAAGTCTACCACACCTTTGAAATCATTTTCTTCACCAATTGGCAAAGTGATCGCAACTGCATTCGATTTTAGCATGTCTCTTACTTGTTGACAAACCATCAAGAAGTTAGAACCTTGTCTATCCATTTTATTGACAAAACCAATACGCGGTACACGGTATTGATCAGCAAGTCTCCAGTTTGTTTCTGATTGTGGCTCAACACCATCAACTGCACTAAACAAGAAAACCAACCCATCAAGTACACGCAACGAACGATTTACCTCTACAGTAAAATCAACGTGTCCCGGGGTATCAATAATGTTAAAGTGATAAGGTAATGTTTCAGGTAAAATTTTACCTTGTGTAGTTGGAAAATTCCATTCACAAGTGGTAGCAGCAGATGTAATTGTAATACCTCTTTCTTGCTCTTGTGCCATCCAGTCCATTGTTGCAGCACCATCGTGTACTTCACCAATTTTGTGTGATTTTCCCGTGTAAAAAAGAATACGCTCCGTTGTTGTTGTTTTACCAGCATCAATGTGTGCAGCAATTCCTATGTTTCTTGTGTATTTAAGTTCTCTTGCCATTTCTTAAGAATTAAAATCTAAAATGTGAGAATGCCTTATTTGCTTCAGCCATTTTATGAGTATCCATTCTCTTTTTAACAGCTGCTCCTTCTTCTTTAGCCGCAGCTAAAACCTCTGAAGCTAACTTTTGAGCCATAGATTTTTCATTTCTTCTTCTTGCATAAAGTATCATCCACTTCATAGCCATAGAGATTTTTCTGTCTGGTCTAATCTGCATTGGAATTTGGAAGGTAGCTCCACCAACTCTACGACTACGTACTTCTACGTGAGGCATAACATTAGTTAAAGCATCTTTCCAGATCTCTACTGACGATTTTTCTGCATCTTGTTTCTTAGATTCTACAATGTCCATTGCATCATAAAATACTTTGAATGCTGTTGATTTCTTACCATCCCACATTAAGTTGTTTACAAAACGGGTTACCAATTGGTCATTAAACCTTGGATCTGGTAAAAGTGGTCTTTTCTTTGCCGCTCTTTTTCTCATTTCTTTTTTTTTAAAAAAGTCTTAACGTCTGTAGTTCCTAAGTTCGAATCACACTCCTAAAAGGGTCTCCGAATTTGGACTTTGGACTTTGGACTAATTAATTACTTTTTTGCTTCTTTTGGGCGTTTAGCTCCGTACTTAGATCTTCTTTGTGTTCTTCCTGCTACACCTGAGGTATCAAGCGCACCACGAACAATGTGGTATCTAACTCCTGGTAAATCTTTAACCCTTCCACCCCTAACTAATACTATCGAGTGCTCTTGTAGATTGTGTCCTTCTCCGGGAATATAGGCATTTACTTCATTACCATTTGTCAAACGTACACGCGCTACTTTACGCATTGCAGAGTTTGGTTTTTTTGGTGTAGTAGTGTAAACACGCGTACAAACCCCTCTTCTTTGAGGACAAGAATCTAAAGCAACCGATTTACTCTTCTTAGTTATCTGAGTTCTTCCTGTTCTTACTAATTGTTGAATTGTTGGCATAATTAATACTAAAAATTTATTATGATTTTAATTTCCCGCTTTTTACGGGGTTGCAAATGTAACAATTATTTTTAATCTAACAAATCATAATTAATTAATTTTCAACGATATTCTCGCAAATAAAATATTAATTAGTATCGACTCCATTTTTTATCTTACTTTTATCAAAACTTAGTATACATTTGAAAAGAAGCCTAATACTGATTTTACTTCTCTGCCTTGGACTGCCTTCACTAGCCCAAAAACTAAACCTATCGCTAATTGCCAACTCTATTTCCGAGAAAAATCGGATCGATTCTATTGGCTACAATAAGAAATTTACCAACACCAAATCGATTATTAACGAAGTCAATCTAATATCCTCCAAATTATCCGAAATGGGTTATTTAGAAGTCCGAATCTTAGAAAACAAAAAGACAAATGACAGTACGTTCAGCTACCTATTTAAACTTGGGAGCCAGACTAAATACATACACCTATATATAGGAGTAAATTCCATCCTAAAAACGCTAGACGAATTCAAGACTAAAACAGATACCCTAATCCTTCCTTATCCCGATATCGAAGTTTTTCTCCAGCAAACGCTCAACCAACTCGAGAAAAAAGGGTATGCCTTGGCCAAATTAAAACTCACAAACCTGAGAAAATATAAAAAAGACCTCCTCGCCGATTTAGAGCTGCAAATCGAAAAGCAAAGACAAGTCAATGATATTGTTATTCGGGGCTACGATAAATTCCCCAAAGCCCACTTAATAAACTTAAAACGCATTTACAAAAACCAGCTCTTCAGCAAGGATAATCTTCAGAAAATAAAAGAAGATTTTGACAAGTTCCGTTTTGCCAGACAATTAAAATATCCGGAAATCCTTTTCCAAAAGGACAGTACCAAAATATACGTTTATTTAGAGAAAGCCAAATCAAATCGCTTTGATGGCTTTATAGGTTTCTCAAACGAAACCAACAATAAAATTGCCCTTAACGGTTATCTGGATCTGAGCCTAGTCAACACCCTAAATTCAGGTGAACAACTCAATCTTTTCTGGAAAAGTGATGGTAGCGCGCAAAAAACTTTTGATATTGGTCTCGAGATTCCTTATCTATTCAAAAGCCCTATCAGCCTCAAAGCCCAATTAAATATCATAAAAATAGACAGTAGCTTCCAGAATACTAAAACCGCAATTGACTTGGGATATTATTTCAATTACAACAGCCGAATGTATCTGGGCTATCAGGCTACCGAATCCAGCGATATCCAGAAACTAAACAATGCCAGTATCAGCGATTACAACAACCAATTCCTGACCAGTCATTTTGAATACTACAAAATGGAAAGCGACAATATTTTATTCCCAGAAAAAGTTAGAATTAATTTTAAAATAGGCACAGGCTCCCGAATTTCTAATTTACAGAACAACAAACAAGTTTTCACAGCTTTCGATCTGAAATACAATTTTGATCTAAACGAAAAAAATAGCATTAATTTTAGAAGCCAGAACTATTATTTGCAAAGCAATACCTATATCACCAATGAATTATACCGTTTTGGAGGCATTAACTCTATTAGGGGCTTTAGCGAAAATAGCTTACAGGCCAACTTTTTCGCTTCAATTCTCACAGAATACCGCTACAAACTTAGCCCCTCACTCTACCTCCACTCCATTATGGATTATGGCTATTTTCAAGACAAAACTACAGCACAACAAGGCAATCTATTGGGCTTAGGAATCGGCTTTGGAATCTTAACTAAAAACGGACTCCTAAATATCGTTTACGCCAACGGAAGCAACAAACAACAAGCAATAAAAAACGCGAATTCGATTGTGCAGATTAGCTTCAAAACACAATTTTAAAATAAGCTCCTATAGGTTCGAGTTTTAAAAGCAAAAGCAAGTCCTTGTTTTAAAAAATAAGGCTTCAAAAAAACATTTTTGATCCAAAATAAAGAAATAACATCCTTTTATTCCCAAAAACGGCAATCCAATCCCAACTCAAAACGGCAATTGGCTTAGCAATAACAATATGTTAATAAATAATAAGATTCACGCCCATTTATTAGATAAAATAATTTGATAATAAGTATTTCACATTTTTATTATTTATAATTAAATTCTAAATAAAAAATAATAAGTATACGCCTAAAAAAGAGCAATCAATACAAGTTAAAAGCGCGTTAATTGGGAGTTAATAAATAGGAAACTTAAGACAATATTAAGAATTTTGAGAAAATAAACTCAAAATAATTTAATATGAAATTAAGGTTTAAAAGCTTTTTAGTGCTCCTAGCGGCGCTAATTTCGCAACTCACATTTGCTCAGGAAAGAATGGTCTCTGGACTAGTTTCCGACCAAAGTGGATTGCCAATTCCAGGAGTAAATGTGCTGATTAAAGGGACCACAACAGGAATTCAAACCGACTTCGATGGTAAATTCCAAATCATGGCATCAGCCGATCAAATTCTTGTCTTTTCCTATATTGGCATGATTAATCAAGAAGTTACCGCAGCTACTACTAATTTAACTATCAAACTTAAAGAAGATGCCGTTCAGCTGGAAGGAGTTGTTGTTACTGCTCTTGGTATCAAGAGGGAAAAAAAATCTCTTGGATATGCTACTCAAGAAGTTGGCGGCGAAGCCGTATCTAACGTAAAAAGCTCCAATTTTGTAAACTCACTATCTGGTAAAGTTGCAGGTTTAGATATTAAAACTTCTGGAAATTTAGGCGGCTCAACTCAGGTTGTGATTAGAGGAAATAGTTCAATATCCGGAAACAACCAAGCTTTATTTGTTATTGATGGAATACCCATTGACAATACAAACTCCAATACACTTGATCAAACAACTGGTAGAGGTGGATACGACTATGGAAATGCCGCATCAGATATTAATCCTGATGATATAGAATCAATAAATGTCTTAAAAGGAGCCGCTGCAACTGCACTCTATGGTTCACGTGCCTCCAATGGTGTTATTATGATTGTTACTAAAAAAGGTAAAAAAAACAAAGGTATTGGTGTAACCATCAACTCTAGTGTGACTAGAGGAACTGCCGATAAATCAACTTTGCCAAAATACCAAAATAAATATGGCGCTGGTTATGGCCCTTTCTATGAGTCAGCCGATGGTTATTTTAATCTAGCGGATATAAATCAAGACGGTGTTCGTGACTTAACCACTCCTTTCACTGAAGACGCATCCTATGGTGCCGCATTTGATCCTAGCTTAATGGTGTATCAATGGAACTCTATTTATCCACAATTAGGAGACACCTACCAAAAAGCTACTCCATGGGTAGCAGGAAAAAATAATCCTAATTCAGTTTGGGGCGTGGCTAGCACTGTAGTGAACTCTGTTTCATTAGATGGTGGTACTGATAAAAGTTCGTTCAGACTTGGTTTCACTAACTTATTGCAAGAAGGAAATTTACCTAATAGTAATATTAAAAGAAATACTATAACTTTCTCTGGATCTCAAGATTTAACAGACAATTTAAAAGCTTCTGCTTACTTTAACTATGTGAAAAATGATGGTAAAGGAAGAAACGGGACTGGTTATTCTGGAGGGAATGTTATGCAACAATTTAGACAATGGAATCAAATGAACGTTGATTACAATGAACAGAGAGACGCTTATTTTCAGACAGGAGATAATATCACTTGGAATCCTAATGGTCCAGATAATTTAGCTGCAATTTATTCAGATAATCCGTATTGGACTTTCTATGAAAATTACCAGACGGACACCCGATCAAGATATTTTGGAAATGTAGCCTTAGACAACAAGATAAACGATTGGCTATCAGCAACAGCAAGATTCTCTTTCGATACTTACAGTACAGTTCAAGAAGAAAGAGCAAATGTTGGAAGCGCAGGGGTGTCCTCCTACTCGAGATTTAATAGTAATGTTTCCGAATACAACTATGACGGAATGTTAACCTTCAATAAAGATCTTTCTGAAAAATTAAATTTAGAAGGTAATATTGGTATTAACCTTAGAAACAATACAATTAACAGCATCCGCGCTTCAACTAATGGCGGTTTAAACTTAAAAAGTCTCTACTCGCTTTCAAATAGTGTAAATCCAATTAATGCACCTATCGAAAATGCTTATAGCAGTATGGTAGACGGACAATACATAAGAGCTAGTTTAGGTTATGACGGTTTTGCTTACTTAGAGGGTTCCTATAGAACGGACCGTTCCTCTAATTTACCAAAAGAAAACAATAGATTTGGTTACTATTCGGTATCTGGAAGTTTAGTTTTCTCCTCACTAATAGACGCACCATGGTTGTCTTTTGGAAAAGTGAGAGCAAATTACGCTGAAGTTGGTAATGATACCAATCCCTATAGAGTTTTCAACACCTATGGTATTGGAACTCCTTTCAACGGAACTGGTATGGCTTCAAATCCTACAACTCAAGCCAATCTTAATCTTTTGCCAGAACGACAAAAAAGTTATGAATTTGGTCTAGAAATGTCGTTTTTCAAAAAACGTATTGGACTTGATGTTTCCTATTACAACAATCTAAATATCAACCAAATTACTAACATACCATTATCCACTTCAACAGGATATACCTCTGCAACGCTAAATGCTGGAACTATTGAAAATAAAGGGCTAGAAGTTCAGTTTAATGCAACTCCAATAAAGGCCACAGATTTTAGATGGGATTTAAATCTTAACTGGTCACAAAATAGAAGTTTAGTCGTTGAATTACTTAACGGTATCGAAAACTTACAATTAGCATCATTACAAGGTGGTATATCTATTAATGCAACACCAGGACAACCCTACGGTACAATTAGAGGTAGCGATTTCGTATATGCTGAAAACGGCCAACCAATTGTTAATCAAACGGGAGCTGCTATGGGTTCTTACCAAAGAACGACAACAAACAATAATGTCATTGGAGATATCAACGCAGATTGGAAAGCAGGTTTAAATAACAGTTTCACTTATAAAAATTTCAATTTAGCGTTCTTACTTGATATGCAAAAAGGGGGAGATGTCTTCTCACTTGACACCTGGTATGGTTACGGTACTGGACTTTACGAATTTTCAGCAGCTAATAATGAGCTAGGCAACCCTGTTAGAGATGTTGTTACAGGATCATTAGGAAACTATGGCGCGAACAGTGGCGGTGTCATTGTTCCAGGAGTTACTCCTAATGGTAGTCCAAATCAGGTTAGAGCGGAAGCTAATACTTCTGAAAATCCGTGGGGATATTCTAATGCTCCAAACAAATTGCATGTTTATGATGCGGGTTATATCAAATTACGGGAAGCGAGTTTTACGTATAATTTTGGCGAAAAAACATTAAGCAAACTACCTTTTAATAACATTTCTATATCTGTGATTGGAAGAAACTTATGGATAATCCACAAAAATGTACCCTATGCTGATCCAGAGGCTGGTTTAAGTTCTGGAAATGTTCAAGGGTATCAATCAGGAGCTTTACCAAACATACGAGAAATTGGAGCAAGTCTTAAATTACAGTTTTAAAAAAATAAATATGAAAAAGATATTATTAACAGCCCTATCTATTATAACTTTAGTAGCCTGTCAATCTGACAATTCCTACGAAAATTTAAATAGAGACCCAAAGAATCCTACTCAAGTAGATTCAGATTTTTTATTTAATTCTGCCACGAAGAGTTTAGTGGACCTAATGACAAGCCCCAATATCAACACAAACATATTCCGGATGCTAGGCCAGCATTGGACACAAACCACTTATGTTGAAGAATCCAATTATGACTTCAATACACGTAGTATCACAAACAGTCATTGGCAAGAAATGTATACTGATGTTTTATTAGACCTTTCAACAGCTAAAGACTATACAGATGCAGATCCCGAAATGACTGATGCTATGAAAGCATCGCGCAATGCTCAAATAGAAATATTAAGTATTTATGCTTGGGCGAATTTAGTGGAAACTTTTGGCGATATTCCATATTCACAAGCACTGAACACAAGCGAATTTATTCAACCTAAATATGATGATGCCGCAACTATTTACGAAGATCTGATAGTTCGTTTAACTGCTGCAATACCTAATTTAACAGATGAAGGTTTTGGTGCTGCTGACAAAATTTATGGCGGTAATACTGCTGCTTGGAGTAAATTCGGTAATTCATTATTATTAAGAATGGGTATAAGA
>Ga0209084_1001015_pt1 | contig 24732 bp, 20 predicted proteins | sample C_130820_MF_Meta_FD_187309 | JGI IMG/M metagenome (GOLD analysis project Ga0209084, IMG submission 187309) | Freshwater microbial communities from Lake Croche, Canada to study carbon cycling - C_130820_MF_MetaG (SPAdes) (version 2) | ecosystem: Environmental > Aquatic > Freshwater > Lake...
CGCCATGCCTTCGCCCAGCACCTGCGCTTGCCCGATAACCTCGGCCAGCGTCGCCGGGCGCAGGCGCTCGGCCAGGGGGGCGTGCCGGGTACTCACTGGCGAATAACATCCACGCCCGCAGGCGGCTTGAACTGAAACACCGAGGCCTCGAGCGCCGGGTTGGCCTCGAACTGGCTAAATTGCATCACCGAGCGCTGGCCAAAGCTGTCCAAAATCTCCAGCGTGGCCAACGCGCCGTTGCGAAAGGCGATGCGCACGCTTTGTACCGCGCCGTCTTTGGCTTTGGGGCGGGCCAGCACCCAGTCCAGGCGGTCGATACTGGGCGTATTGCTCAGCTCAAACTCAGCCTCCAGGCTGCGCAGGTCGGGCGCTGAGGCAATCAAGGCCGCCGGCGTGGAAGCGAGCACCTGGGTTTGCTTGCGCGCGGTGGCCTGGGCCAGATCCACGTCATACAACCACAGGGTTTGCCCGTCGGCGACGATGGTTTGCTCCATCGGCTTTTTAAACACAAAACGAAAGCGGTTGGGCCGAACAAACTCAAAGCTGCCGCTCGAACTCTTGGTGCGGGCCGCCTGCCCCTCTTTAGCAGGTGCAATCACCACTTGCGAAAAATTGGCGCGCCCGCTGCGGGTGTTTTTGATAAACAACTCGAGCGCATCGAGCCCGGCCGCATGTGCCTGCGCGGCCAGCAGCAAGGTGGTAAGGGCCAGCGTCGGCAGCGCACAGCGCATCAGGACGCCCTTGCCGGAACCAAAATTTCGCGCTGACCGCTGCCACTCATGGCGCTGACCAGGCCGGCTTTTTCCATGTCCTCGACCAGACGGGCGGCGCGGTTATAGCCAATTTTCAGGTGACGCTGCACCAAGGAGATGCTGGCTTTGCGGTTTTTGAGGACCACCTCGACAGCTTGGTCGTACATCGGGTCTTTCTCGCCGCCGGCATCGCCAAAAAGGGCGTCGCCCTCCTCGCCATCCACCGTGCCGCCCTCGAGCAGGCCTTCGACGTAATTGGGCTCGCCGCCTTGTTCTTTGAGGTACTTGACCACGCGGTGCACTTCTTCGTCGCTGACAAAAGCGCCGTGCACGCGGATGGGCAGGCCGGTACCGCTGGGCATGTACAGCATGTCGCCCATGCCCAAGAGCGCCTCGGCACCCATTTGGTCCAGGATGGTGCGGCTGTCAATTTTGCTGCTCACCTGAAAGGCAATCCGCGTCGGGATATTGGCCTTGATGAGTCCAGTGATCACATCCACGCTGGGGCGTTGGGTAGCCAAAATAAGGTGGATGCCGGCCGCACGCGCCTTTTGCGCCAGGCGGGCGATCAGCTCTTCAATTTTCTTGCCCACCACCATCATCAGGTCGGCGAGTTCATCAATCACCACCACGATATGCGGCAGGCGCTCCAGCGGCTCGGGATCTTCGGGCGTAAGGCTGAAAGGGTTGTAAATAAAGGTGCCTTGGGCCTTGGCCTCATCGAGCTTGGCGTTAAAGCCGGCCAGGTTGCGCACGCCCATTTTGCTCATCAGCTTGTAGCGCTTTTCCATCTCGCCCACGCACCAGTTCAGACCATGCGCGGCTTGACGCATGTCCGTGACCACCGGGGCCAGCAGGTGCGGAATGCCTTCATACACCGACATTTCCAGCATCTTGGGGTCGATCATCAGCAGGCGCACATCGCGTGCTTCGGCCTTGTACAAGAGGCTCAAAATCATGGCGTTGATACCGACCGACTTGCCCGAGCCGGTGGTACCGGCCACCAAAACGTGTGGCATTTTGGCCAGGTCCGCGACGATGGGGTTGCCGATAATGTCTTTGCCCAAGCCCATGGTCAGCATGGACTTGCCCTCGTTATAGACCTGCGAGCCCAATATCTCAGATAGACGGATGGACTGGCGCTTGGCGTTAGGCAGCTCCAGCGCCATGTAGTTTTTACCGGGGATGGTCTCCACCACGCGGATAGACACCAGGCTCAGGCTGCGCGCCAGGTCTTTGGCCAGCCCCACAATTTGCGAGCCCTTGACGCCCGTGGCCGGCTCGATCTCATAGCGGGTAATGACCGGGCCGGGCTGGGCCAGCACCACGCGCACTTCCACACCGAAGTCTTTGAGCTTTTTCTCAATCATGCGGCTGGTCATCTCCAGGGTCTCGTTGGAGACGGTTTCCTGGCGCAGCAAGGCCTCGTCCAGCAGCGCCACCTGGGGCAGCTTGCTGTCGGGCATGTCGGCAAACAAGGGCTTTTGGCGCTCTTTGGCCACGCGCTCACTTTTGGGCACCGCGACCATGCGCTGCGGCTCGACGAACACCCGCGGCTCAGGTTGTGGCACCAGCGGCATCAGCGCGACGGGGTCGTGGCCTGGGCCGCCAAGCTGCGGCTCGGGCGCCTCTTCGTGGTGCATTAGCTCCTCGCGCTCGCGCAGGGCTTGTTGGCCCATTTCTTTGTCCTGGGCCAACTCGCGCCGCTCTTGCAAGGATTGCCAGCGCGCATCCAGCCACGCGCCAATGCCCTCGGCGCTGCGCAGCCAGGAGAAACGAAATGCCCAGCCACAGCCCAGCAAACCCAACCCAATCGCCAGCAAGGCCGATCCGGCAAAACCGAACGCCTGCACAGCGCTGCCGCCCAGCACATAGCCCAACACACCACCGCTGTAGCCGGGCAAATGCGCCTCTAGCCGGTACAAGCGGGTAAATTCCAGGGTCGTGCTAGCTACGATCAGCAGCAGCAGGCCGATGCCAAAAACCAGCTGCGGATAACGCTCCCACAAGGGCGCGGGTCCGTCGCTTGTCGTCGGTGCCTCCAAGGCGTCGGGGCCACGCAAACGCAGCAGCGCCAAGCGGGACCAGCCTTGGATGGCCAGCGCCAAGCACCACCAGACCGAGTAGCCTAGCGAGAAGTAACCCAAATCGGCAATCCAGGCGCCCAGGCGTCCGGCACGGTTCAGCGGGGCCTGCACCGCGCCCGAAGTGGTCCAGGCCGCATCCTGCGGCGCGTAGGTGACAAAGGCCAAAAGCAGGAACAAAAGCAAGAAAAACCCAAAAAAGAGGGCAATTTCGTTGGCAAAGCGCACCCAACCTGCCGACTGGGGGCTGGAATCGGTCGCGTCACCGTGGAGCGTGTGCAGGGAATAGGTCATGGTCTCGCAATCTGGGGCCAGGCGCACAAGGCTGCCGGCATGGGGCGAAGCTTACCGCACGCGCGGGCGGGCGCCGTGTCCGTAAAATGCCGTCCATTCCCGCAAAACTACCACCTATGTCAAAAACTCAACACGCCCGCGTCCTGATACTGGGCTCCGGCCCGGCGGGCTACAGCGCCGCCGTTTACGCGGCACGCGCCAACCTGCATCCCGTCTTGGTCACTGGCATGGCCCAGGGCGGTCAACTCATGACTACTACCGAGGTCGACAACTGGCCCGCCGACGTGCACGGCGTCCAGGGCCCCGAGCTGATGCAGCGCTTTTTGGAGCACGCCGAACGCTTTAAGACGCAGGTCCTTTTTGACCATATCAGCAGCGTGGACCTCAAGCAGCGCCCTTTTGTGCTGCAAGGCGATGACACCCGCTACACCTGCGACGCGCTGATCGTGGCCACCGGCGCCTCGGCCAAATACCTGGGCCTGCCCTCCGAAAGCGCGTTCATGGGCCGCGGCGTCTCCGGCTGCGCCACCTGCGACGGCTTTTTTTACCGCGACCAGGTCTGCTGCGTGATCGGCGGCGGCAACACGGCGGTCGAAGAGGCGCTGTACCTCTCCAATATCGCCAGCACCGTCTACCTGGTGCACCGGCGTGACAAATTCAAAGCCGAGCCAATTTTGGTGGACAAGCTCATGGAGAAGGTGGCTGCCGGCAAAATCGTGCTCAAGACCTTCCAGACCTTGGACGAAGTGCTGGGCGACGCCTCGGGCGTGACCGGTATCCGCCTGCGCAGCACAAAGGACGGCAGCACCGAGGACGTGGCGCTGCAAGGCTGCTTTATCGCCATCGGCCATGCACCGAACACCGATATTTTCCAAGGCCAACTGACCCTGGAAAACGGGTATATCGTCACCCAAAGTGGCCTTAAGGGCTTTGCCACCATGACCAGCGTGCCCGGCGTTTTTGCGGCCGGCGACGTACAAGACCATGTCTACCGCCAGGCCATCACCAGCGCGGGCACCGGCTGCATGGCGGCCTTGGACGCGCAGCGTTTTCTGGAACAAGAGTAAGCCGATCAGCCCCCATGACTATTACTTATAAAGACGCCGCAGGGATTGCCGGCATGCGCGTGGCCGGGAAACTGGCCGCCGAGGTGCTGGACTTCCTAACGCCGCATGTGCAACCCGGCATCAGCACCAACGCGTTAGACAAACTCGCGCACGACTACATCGTGGAGGTGCAAGGCGCCATTCCCGCCCCGCTCAATTACACCGGCGGAGGCAACCGGCCCTACCCCAAGTCGATCTGCACCTCGGTCAACTACCAGGTCTGCCACGGCATACCAAATGAAAAAGTGCTCAAAAAAGGCGATATCGTCAATATTGACGTCACCGTCATCAAAGACGGCTGGCACGGGGATACCAGCCGCATGTTCATGGTCGGCGAGGTCTCGATTGCGGCCAAGCGCTTGTGCCACATCACCTACGAGGCCATGTGGCACGGCATCCGCCTGGTGCGCCCAGGCATCCATTTGGGCGATATCGGTTTTGCCATCCAGAAATTTGCCGAAAGCCAGGGCTTTAGCGTAGTGCGCGAGTTTTGTGGCCACGGCATCGGGCAAGTGTTCCACGAGGAGCCGCAGGTGCTGCATTACGGGCGCCCCGGCACCCTTGAAAAGCTGGTCGAGGGCATGACCTTCACCATCGAGCCCATGATCAACGCCGGGCGCAAAGAGATCAAAGACGGTCCGGAAAAAGACGGCTGGACCATCGTGACCCAAGACCGATCCCTGTCGGCGCAATGGGAACACACCGTGCTGGTGACGCCCACGGGCTACGAGGTGATGACGCTGTCCAGCGGCAGCCCGCCCCCGCCGGACTTTGTGAACGCCGGCTAGGCCAGCGCCGCCCAGCCCGGCACGCGCGCCCATGACTGAACTGCAAGCCATCCGCAGCGCCTACCGCAGCGGCAAAGAGCAGGTGCTGCAGCGCGTGCTGGCACCGCAGTTTCCGGCGCGCAGCATTTACAAGGTGCTGCGCCAGCTCAGCGAGCAGACGGACGCGCTTTTGCTTCGTCTCTGGGACCAGGCCGGCCTGGGAGCGCCCTGCGCGCTGGTAGCCGTCGGCGGCTATGGCCGATCCGAGCTTTTCCCCTATTCCGATGTAGACGTGCTGGTGCTACTGCCCGACGGCGCGCCCCCCGATGGCGCGCTGTCGCAACGGATTGAAAGCTTTATTGGCAACTGCTGGGACGCGGGCCTGGAGATAGGCTCGAGCGTACGCAGCCTGAGCGAATGCCTGAGCGAAGCGGCCAAAGACGTGACCGTGCAAACGGCCATGCTGGAGAGCCGGCGCATCGCCGGCGACGCGGCGTTGGTGAACGCCTTTCAAAAGGCTTTTTTGCAGGCCATGGACCCACGCGCTTTTTTTGTCGCCAAGACCCTGGAGCTGCGCCAGCGCCACACCAAGTTCGAGGACACACCCTACGCGCTGGAGCCCAATTGCAAAGAATCGCCCGGCGGCATCCGCGATTTGCAGGCGATTATGTGGGTAGCCAAAGCGGCCCAATTAGGCCAAAACTGGGCCCAACTGCGCACCAATGGCTTGGCCTCGGCGCTGGAGGTGCAGCACATCGAGCGCAACCAGGCCTTGCTGTTTTTGATACGGGTGCGTCTGCACATGGAGGCCAAACGCCGCGAAGACCGGCTGGTGTTTGATCTGCAAACTCCGGTAGCCCAGGCCTTTGGCTATGCCAACGTCAGCGGCGAAGGCCGTGCGCTGGCCCGCGCCAGTGAGGCTTTGATGAAGCGCTACTACTGGGCAGCCAAAGCGGTCACCCAGCTCAACCAGATTTTGCTGATGAACATCGAGGAGCGGCTTAACCCCTCCACGCACAGCCTGCGCCCCATCAATGCGCGCTTTAACGACAAAGCCGGCATGCTGGACGTGGCCAGCGACGACGTGTACCAAAAGCATCCGCATGCGATTTTGGAAACCTTTTTGCTTTATCAGGCCACCGTGGGTATCAAAGGCCTGTCCTCGCGCACGCTGCGCGCGCTCTACAACGCCCGCACGCTGATGGACGGCGCGTTTCGGCGCGACCCGGTCAACCGCCAGACCTTTAAAGCCATCTTGGAGCAACCCACCGGCATTACCCATGCCATGCGCCTGATGAACCAGACCTCGGTGCTGGGCCGCTACCTGTGGGTGTTCAGGCGCATCGTGGGGCAAATGCAGCACGACTTGTTCCATGTGTACACGGTGGACCAGCACATCCTGACGGTGCTGCGCAATGTGCGGCGCTTTTTCATCGTCGAGCATGCCCATGAGTACCCGCTGTGCTCGCAACTGGCCGCCGGCTGGGACAAACCCTGGGTGCTTTACGTGGCCGCGCTGTTCCACGATATTGCCAAAGGGCGCGGCGGCGACCACTCGGAGCTGGGCTGCGTCGAGGCGCGGCGTTTTTGCAAGCAGCACGGCATCAGCGCGCAAGACAGTGAGCTGATCTCGTTTCTGGTCGCCGAGCACCTGACCATGAGCCATATCGCCCAAAAGTCCGACCTGAGCGACCCCGAAGTCATTGGCCAGTTTGCCCGCCGCGTGGCCACCGAGCGCCGCTTGACCGCCTTGTATTTGCTGACCGTAGCCGATATCCGGGGCACCTCGCCCAAGGTCTGGAACGCCTGGAAGGGCAAGCTCCTGGAAGATCTGTACCGCTACACCGTGCGCGCCCTGGGGGGCAGCGCCCCCGATGCGCAGGCGCAGGTGCAAAGCCGCAAGCGCGAGGCCCTGGTGCTTTTGGCCCTGCATTCGCAGCCTTTTGCCTCGCACGAGGCGCTGTGGAATACGCTGGATGTGAGCTATTTCATGCGCCACGATGCGGCCGACATCGCCTGGCACACCAAACAGCTCTCGCGCCATGTGGACGCGCAGGCGCCGGTGGTGCGCGCACGGCGCTCACTGGTGGGCGAAGGCCTGCAGGTGCTGGTGTACACACTCGACCAGGCCGATTTGTTCGCCCGCATTTGCGGCTACTTTGACCAGGCGTCTTTCAGCGTGGTCGATGCGCGCATCCACACCACCGGCCAGGGCTACGCGCTAGACACCTTCCAGGTGGTGACCTCTGCGGGCATGGAAGAGCATTACCAAGCACTCACCAATATGGTGGAGACTGGCCTGGCCCAGGCAATTGCCCTGCAGGGCCCGCTGCCGGCGCCTAATAAAGGCCGGGTATCGCGCCGGGTCAAGAGCTTTCCGATTGCCCCGCGCGTGACCTTGCGGCCCGACGAAAAAGCGCAAAACTGGCTGCTTAACATCTCAGCCAGCGACCGCCTGGGGCTGCTCTACTCGGTGGCCCGCGTGCTGGCGCAACACCATATCGAAGTGCAACTGGCCAAAGTGGTGACCCTGGGCGAGCGGGTGGAAGACACCTTTTTAGTCCACGGCCCCTCGCTGCAACACAACAAAACCCAGATCGCCATCGAAACCGAGCTGCTCGAGGCCCTGGCCTCCTGAGGAATTTGCCATGCCCAAAGACCCCGCCGTCCTCGCCCGCCGCACCCTGCTGGCCGCCGCTGCCGCCACGACCGGACTGGCAGCGCTGGGCGTTGCCCAGGCCCAAAGCAAAACCGTGCTGCGCATCTCCAGCCCGGCGGTGCCCGACGATTGGCACGCCAAGATGTGGACGGTGTTCAAAGCGTATCTGGACAAACATGCACCCGGCGCGTTCGAGGTCCAGATCCACCTCAATGCCTCCTTGTTTAAACAAGGTGCCGAAGCCACCGCCATGGCGCGCGGCAACTTAGAGTTGGCCACGCTCTCGGCCTTTGATATGGCCAAGCTGGTGCCCGAGTTTTCAATATTCACCGCCGGTTACCGCGTGCGTGACCCCGCGCAGCAGCAAAAGATTTTCCAAGGGCCGATTGGCCAAAGTTTGTTCAAGACGGTGTCCGCCACAATGGACGTCACCCCGCTGGCCACCGCCTACCTGGGCACGCGCCAGCTCAATTTACGCGAGCTGCGCAGCGTCAAAACGCCGGCTGACCTCAAGGGACTCAAACTGCGCATGCCCGGTTCCAAAGAATGGCTGTTTTTGGGCGAAGCGCTGGGCGCCACGGCCACGCCGCTGGCCTTTGGCGAGGTCTATATGGGCCTGAAAACCGGCACCATCGATGGCCAGGACAACCCCCTGCCCTCGGTGCGCGCCGCCAAGTTTTACGAGGTGACCAAGCAAATCGTGCTCACAGGCCATTTGGTTGATGCGCTGTTCATCACTATTTCCAACAAATGCCTACAGGGGCTGAGCCCCGCCCTGCGCCAGCATGTGATGGACGCAGCGCAGGCGGCGGTGCAGTTCAACAACGAGAACCGCATCAACGAAGAGGCGCAATTGATGGCCTTTTTCCGCAAAGAGGGCTTGCAAATCAACACGCCCGACGTCGAGGCTTTTCGCACAGCGGTGCACAAGGCCTATGACAACTCGGATTACGCCAAAGTTTGGCCCAAAGACCTGCTCGAACGTATCGAGGCCGTGCGCTAGCCATGGCGGCCCTGCAAGCGTTACTGCGCTGGGCGCGCCAGGCGGGTGCAGCACTGTCGGGGCTCTTGTTTTTGGCGCTGTTTGTGGTGTTTGTGGTCCAGATTGCGGCCCGCTTTGTCTGGAACCAGCCCCTGCCCTGGACCGACGAGGCCGCCGTCATCCTCTACATCTGGGTAATTTTGTGGACAGCTGCCGCCGTGGTCCCCGAACGGGAGCATGTGGTTTTTGACCTGCTGTGGAATCTGGCTGGCCCGCGCACCCGCTTGGCCATGCGCCTGGCAGGCAACCTGCTGGTCGGCGGCCTGGCCGCCTGCGCCCTGCCCGCCAGCTGGGACTATGTGCACTTCATGCGCCGCGAAGGCTCGCCGGTGCTGGGCCTGCCGCTGATGTGGGTGTACCTGCCCTTTGTTCTGCTGCTTATCGCCCTGGTGCTGCGCAGCGCCTGGGCCATGGTGCAGGCGCTGCGGGGGCAGGGCTTGCACGACACGTCTTTGGTCTAAACCATGTCCACCGCGTTGCTTGCGCTCGCTCTGGTGCTGCTGGCCACCATGCTGCTGCGCATGCCCATCGGCTTTGGCATGCTGGCCGCCGGCATTGCCTATTTGCTGGCCAGCGGGCAGGACCTGGGCCTGGTGGCAGAGCAGGTCTGCAACGGCATGTACAACAGCTATGTGCTGCTGGCTGTGCCGCTTTTTGTGTTTGCCGCCAACCTGATGAACGCCGGCACGGTGAGCGAGCGGATTTTTGACTTTTGCCGCATTCTGGTCGGCCCTATGCGGGGCGGACTGGCGCAGGTGGACATTTTGGTGAGCGTGATTTTCTCGGGCATGAGCGGCAGCGCCATCGCCGATGCGGCGGGGCCTGGGCTGGTGACCATCCGCCAAATGCTCAAAAAGCCTGAATACACGCCCGGCTTTGCCGGCGCGGTGGTGGTGGCCAGCGCCACGCTGGGGCCCATCATCCCGCCTTCGATTCCGATGGTGATTTACGCGCTGGTCTCTGGCACCTCGGTAGGCGCGCTGTTTTTAGGCGGCGTGCTGCCCGGTTTTTTGATGGCCGCTTTGATGATGCTGGTGGTGCATTGGATCGCCGTGCGGCGCAACATGCCGCGCGAGGCACCAGTACCGCGCTCGCAGTGGGCCGGCCTCATCTGGCGCGGCGCCCTGCCCCTGTCCATGCCGCTGGTGCTGCTGGGCGGCATTTACAGCGGGGCGTTTACCCCCACCGAGGCAGCGGCCGTGGCCGCCTTGCATGCGCTGGTGTTGGCCGCCCTGGTATTTCGGGCGCTCAGCTGGCGCAGCTTTTGGGCGGTGGTCATGGAATCGGCCCGGGCCAGCGCCACCATTACCGTGATATTGGCCGGCTCCTTCATGCTCAATTACGCCCTGACCGCCGAGGCCGTGCCGCAAGCGCTGGCGCAATGGGTCAACGCCCAAGGCCTGTCGCCCACTGGTTTTTTGCTTTTGGTTAACCTCTTGTTTTTGGCGCTGGGCTGCGTGCTGGACGTCTCGGTGCTGCTGCTGGTGTTTGTGCCCATGCTGCTGCCGGCGGCGCGGCTTTTGGGGATTGACCTAGTGCACTTTGGGGTTTTGGTGGTACTCAATATGATGATCGGCCTGATTCATCCGCCCTTTGGTATGCTGCTTTTTGTCACCAAAGCGCTCACTGGCATTCCGATTGGCGCCATGATGAAAGAGGGCTGGCCCTTTTTGCTGATGCTGCTGGGCCTGCTGTTGGCGATTACTTTTTTTCCGCCCATCGTGCTCTGGCTGCCCCAGACCATGGGCTACCACGGATGAACTATGCAAATAATGACACGTTGGATGGCGGCACTGCTGCTCGTTACTGGACCGGCCATGGCGATTGAAGAACCCGCTTTTGAGGTGGTGCGCAAAGACGGCGCGATGGAAATCCGCAAGTACGCGCCTTTTATCGTCGCCCAAACCTGGGTGCAAGGCGATATGGACGAGGCCTCCAGCCGTGGCTTTCGCCTGATCGCCGACTACATTTTTGGCAACAACGTGGCCGTGGGCGAACGCACGGCAGCCAAAATTGCCATGACCGCGCCCGTCACCATGGCCCCCGAAGCCGCATCCCAAAAGATTGCCATGACAGCACCCGTCACCATGGCGCCGCAAGCTGCTGCCAGCGCCCCGGGGGCCGCCCAGCGCTGGCGGGTGCACTTTGTCATGCCACGCCAGTACACACTGGCCACCCTGCCCAAGCCCAACAACCAGGAGGTGCAGCTTGAAGAAGTACCCGCCAAATGGTTTGCCGTCCTGCGCTATTCGGGCATGAACACCAACGCCCGGGTGCAGCAGCGCAACGAGGAGGCGCTCGCCTGGGTACTGGCCCAAAAGCTCACGCCCTTGGGCCCGCCGCAGCTGGCCCGCTACGACCCACCCTGGACGCTGCCGCCCTTTCGGCGCAACGAAGTCCTGGTCGAAATCGCTGCGCCTTGATCGCGGCGCATAGTGCCGACGAGCGGCCAAGCAATGATTGGCCCGCATATTGCATAGGCACCGGTAAGCGGCAAACATTGTGCGCCGCGCACTGGAGAGCACTATGGCACAAAGCATCGAAATCCAAGGCATGGCCTGGGACATCCGGGCCAATCCATTTGTTGGAAATAGTGGAGAGCGGCAGCGCCGGCGCGAACAACGCCTGCGACAACTCATTGCTGCGCTCCAAGCGGGCGCATTGGATGCCGCACGCGTGAGCTTCAGCGCTTTGGTCAGCCATGACGAGGAAATGGCCCACAACACCCACCTCACCCATATCGGCGCCGCCCTGCAAAGCAGCAACCTGGCGGCTGCATGGCGTTTAGCGCAGCCACTGCGTACACGCTACCCGGGGGCATTTCACAGCCCGGTGGCGCCCAAACCTCCGGCGGCCACACCCGCTCCTAAGCAGCCCCTGCGCGCATGGGTGGACGGCGTGGCCGGGCGCATGTTTGACTACAGCGCCTAAGCTGGCGCCGCCCCTCAGACGATTTTGACGCTCAGGTTGGGCAGGCCGTCGATGTGCATCTCGATGACATCACCGCGCACCACGGGGCCAACGTTCTCAGGGGTGCCCGAGTAAATGATGTCGCCGGGGAAAAGCTCAAAGGCTTCGGACAGCTTGGAAATTTGCTCAGCCACCGACCAGATCATCTGATTGAGGTTGGCGTTTTGCTTGGTCTGGCCATTGACCTTGAGCCAAATACTGCCTTGGGTGAAATGTCCGGTTTTGGCCACTTTGTGCATCGGGCCGATGGGTGCCGAGTGGTCAAAGCTTTTACCGATTTCCCAAGGCTTTTTCTCATCGCCCAAGGCGCGCTGCAGGTCGCGGCGTGTCATGTCCAAGCCCAGACTGTAGGCGTAGACATGCGAGAGCGCCTGGTCTATGGGGATATTGCGCCCACCTTTGCCCAGCGCAGCCACCAGTTCGGCCTCGTAATGGTAGTTTTTCGTTAAGCTGGGATAGGGATGGTCGACCACTACGCCGACAGGCACGTTTTGGATCGCGTCGGTGGGTTTTTGAAAGAAAAACGGTGGCTCGCGGGTTGGGTCCGAGCCCATTTCGCGCGAGTGGGCGGCGTAGTTGCGACCGATGCAGTAAATCCGGCGCACCGGGTACATCTCATCGCCGTCCACAATCGGTACATAGACAGCGGGCACCGCAAACGGGGTTTTTACCACCGATTGGCTAATGCCTGGCGTGGCGCAGCCCAGCAGCGCGCCGGCGCCCATCAGACCGCCCGATTGCAGCAAATTGCGTTTGGACATGGAAGTCATGGATTCTCCTAGTAACGTGTCGATAAGGCGTGGACCGCTCGCGTGCACCTGGGGGTGCACGCGGCTGCGCTACAGAATAGTACCGCAGCCCCGGCCGGCCGGCTTGCGTAGGGCCTGCCTAAAATGGCTTGTGCACCTCAGATATGGATGCCGACCCCCAGGCCGCAAGTGCGGCATGCCTACGTAGGCCAAGTTGCAACGAAATGGACAACACTCCCTTATTGGTTTACTTTCTGGTTCTGTTGGGCGCCTTGGTCATCCAAACTCCGGTGATCAGCGGGCCCTGGTTCTTTCTTTTGCGCGCTTTTTTCCCCAACTGGAAGTTTTTCCATGCTGTAGGCCATGTGCCGCATCTGTTTGTGCGCTTCTCGCCCAACCACGCTGATTGGTCCGATTGGACGCACATTTACCCCCGCGAACTGCGCCGCCTCCAGCACCTGATCCACAACCCGCAAACGAATTTGGTACTCACCCAGCAAAACCTGGTCGAGCATCTGGCCAACGACCTCAACCAATTGCCCGACGGCGCCGACGCCCGCAGCCTGGTCAGCTACGCCTTGGTGGCGCACTGGGTGCAGATTCTGGGGCGCACGCTAGCGCCCCAAGGAACCCACTGCCAGTTTGAAGTACGCATGGTGCTGCCAGGGCTGCACGGCCCGCTGGAGCAAGACACCATGCTGGTCTCGCCGGTGATGCCATGCCTTTAAGCCTGGGCGCGCGCTGGCTGGAGTGGCTGCTCTGCCTGAGCCTGCTGATTCAAACCCTGGAGTACCTGCGCCTGCTGCCGGCGCTGGCCGACGATGGCTATGCCCCCTGGCGCTTGCAGCGGGCCGACATTCCGCAAGCCTGGATCCGCCGCGTGCTGGATGTTTTGTTCACCTCGGCCGCTTTGCGCGCGCAGTTGCTGCTGCGCCTGGTGGTTTTGGCGCTCATTGCCCTGCAAGGCAGTAGCCTGGGTCTGGTCATGTTTTTGTTTATCAGTCATCTGCTGATACTGATCCGCTGGCGCGGCGCCTTCAATGGTGGCAGCGACTTTATGACCCTGGTGGCGCTGACCGGCTTGCTGATCGTGCACAGCGTGGCGCTGGCGGGCAACCCGGCCCTGGGCTGGCGCGCCGGGCTGTGGTACGTCTGCCTACAGTCAGTCACCTCCTACTTTGTGTCGGGCTGGGTCAAGCTATTGCAGCCGCAATGGCGCAGCGGCAAAGCGATGCCGATTTTTTTGGAATGTGCGGTTTACGGGCCCTTAGCGCCTGGCCATGTCCTACGCCATCCGCTGCTAGGGCGCCTGGGCGCCTGGGCCTTTATAGTGTGGGAATGCTGCTCTCCGCTGGCGCTGTGGCATCCGCTGGCGGCATGGGCGTTTTGCGCGGTGGCGCTGGTGTTTCATTTCTTGGTGTTTTGGTTCTTTGGACTGAACCGGTTTTTCTGGGCCTGGTTGGTCAGCTTTCCGGCCATACTGGCATGCTCGGCACAAGGCATTTTTTAAAGGACAGGCGATGTTGGAGTGTTTGATCGTTGGAGACGGGATCGCCGCAGGCCTGGCCGAGCTGCGTCCGGAGTGCAAAACCTATAGCCAAGAAGGACTCAGTTCCCAAAAGTGGAACAAGGAGTTCATGAAAAAAACCCCGCTCGTGGCCAAGCGGGTGATCATCAGCCTGGGCTCGCATGACCATTTTTATATCTACACCGAGACCGAGCTGCGCATCCTGCGCAAGCTGACCGAGGCCGACAAGGTGTACTGGATTTTGCCGGCCGGCAATGAGCCCAAATTCCAGTTGGACGTGAGCCGCACCCAAAATATCATCCGGCGCATCGCTGCCGATTACGACGACGTGGTGCTTCCGATCAGCCGCGTCGAGGAAGATGGTATCAACCCGAACGCCAACGGCTACAAAATGCTGGCCGACCGTATCAAAAAGTAGCCCGACTCCTGGTGCGGCGTCGCACCCTTCGCCACCACAGCCAGGCCGCCAGCAGCAAACCCAGCCCTAGCCACAGCGGCCAGGCCGCACGCAGCTTGGGCAGAAGGTAGTGGTGCACGGCGTAGTGCAAACCCGCTTTTTGCAAATCAAAGCCCTCGGGCACGGGCAAGACGCCATAGTCTTTGGCGTACTGCGCGTAGTCGGCTTGCATGGCGGCAAACACAGTGGCCTGGCTCTGGCGCAGGTCCTGCGTTTCGCCCGGGTCGGTGCGCAGGTGGAACAAGCGCCACTGCCCGTCGCCCAGCGGCGCAATGTTTTTGACCAGCTTGTAGTCGCCCTTGAACAGGGCGGCGCTTCCGGCCATCTCGTAGCCCAGCACTTCGTCCGGCCCGCGCACGGTGCTGGCCTGTCCGGTTATGAGGGGCAACAAACTGTGCCCGCTGAGCGGCTGCACCGTGCGATCGCCGTAGTGCCCATCGAGCGGCGCGATGCCCACCACGTCTAGCAGCGTGGGCACGATGTCATTCACATGCGTGAGCGCAGGCGCCACGGCACCGGCGCGCGCACCGGGCACACCAGCGATGATCAAGGGCACACGCAAGCCACCTTCCGAGGCAAAGTATTTGTAGCCGCTCAAGGGCCCCACCGTGGCGCTGGCCCAGGACGGACCGTTGGCCGAGAACGTACCTTTGCCACCCAGCGGCTCCGCGTTCACGTCGTAATTCATGCGTACCCAGGCGTTGGCGCTGGGAATGTTGAAGGGGTCGGCCGGGTCCGATCCGTTGTCTGACAAAAAGACAAACACGGTATTGTCCAACTGCCCGATCTCCCGCAGATGCGCCACCAGGCGGCCGATTTGCGCATCCATGGCCTCGGCCATGCCGGCGTAGACTTCCATGCGCCGGGCCTGGAGCTGGCGCTGCTGCGGGCTCAGGCGCTCCCAGGGCACGGTGCTGGCCAGCTCGCCCATGGGCACGTCTTGCGGCAACACGCCGCTGCGCATGGCGCCTTCGCGGCGCGCCTGGCGCAGCGCGCCCCAGCCCTGGTCGTAGCGGCCCCGGTATTTGGCGACATAGTCGGCCGGCGCCTGGATAGGAATGTGGTTGGCCTGAAAACCGATGTAAGCCATAAACGGCTTGCCGTCGCCGCGCTGGGCGTCGATGTACTCCAGGGCCTTGTCCACAAAAAAGCGTGAGGAATAAAAATCTGCCGGCAAAGTGGCCGGCTTGTCTTGCGAAAACCAGTAGGTCTTGTCGTACAGCATCATGTACGGACGGTCTTCCCAGTTGTCGGTGCCGCTGTCGGCCTGGATAAAGGAGCGTTCAAAGCCGCGCTGCCCAGGCAGGTTCTCGGGCGTTTTGCCGACATGCCATTTTCCGGTGATGTAGGTGTGGTAGCCCTGGTCGCGCAGCAAGCTGGCCAGCGTCACGGTGTCCGGGGCCAGGACGCCTTGGTAACCGGGCCGACCTTCGTGCTCCGGGGGCATGGTCTCGGGCATATTGCCCACGCCATTGCGGTGGTGATCCACGCCGGTGAGCAGCATGGCCCGCGTGGGCGAGCAGGTGGCAGCGACATGGAAGTTGGAAAAGCGCGTGCCCCGGCGGGCCAAGGCGTCCAGGTGCGGCGTGGCGATTTCGCTGCCAAAAGCACCCACGTCACTAAAGCCCCAATCGTCGGCCACCAAGATCACCACATTGGGGCGCGCTGTGCTGGCCGCGCCGGTTCGTGATGCGCTGCTCGCTGATTGCGCCAGCGAGGCGGCGCCCAGCAAGGTGGCGGCACACAGGGCCGCCATTCGGTACCAACTACCCATCGCTGACTCCTTCAAACTGCCGCTGGCCATGGCGCGCATTGTCCGCGATGGGTCGAGCACACCCGCCTACGACGCCGGCCACAAACCCACAGACCGAAGAAAGGCCTGCATGTCAGCATAGATTTTTTCTAGGGCCACGGCCCCGCCCTGGCTTTGTGCATAGAAAGTGTGGCCGCCTTCGGCAAAGGTGACCAGCTCGCAGCGGTTTCGCAGCGTGCGCATGGCAGCGCAAAAGGCCTCTGAGTTGGCATAGGGCACGGTTTTGTCTTGCACCGCATGGAACACCAAAGTGGGCGCTAAGCCGGCGTTCAGGTGGTCGGTAACCGAGGCGGCCAGCGCGCGTTCCGGGCTGTCGCCAAAGCGGGCTGGGCCACCGTAGCCGCCGGCTTTGGTATCGGTCACCGGGCTGACCAACAGGAGCGCAGCGGGCAGCGTGCTGCGCGGCTGCTCATCAGGCCAGGGCGCGCTTTGGGTCAAGGCGGTCCAGGCCGCTACATGGGCACCCGCCGAGGAACCCATGACCACGATTTTTTGCGGATCAACGCCCAGCTCCGCGGCATGCGCGGCCACCCAGGCCAAGGCCGAGCGGCCATCGGACATGCTGGCCTCCGGCGTGGTTTGAAAGCGTTGGCGCGTGCGGTAATCGGCAGCAATGCCCACCATGCCCTGCGATGCGGCCCAGCGCGCCCAGCCGATGGAGCGCTCGGGCGTGCCCGAGCTCCAACCACCGCCAAAAAACGCCAGCACCGCGGTACGCCGATCTGTAGGCTGCAGCCCGGCCGGGCTGACCACATGCAAACGCAACTCCCAATCGGCTTGCGCTTTGTACACAAAGGCCTGCGCGCCAGGCAAGGCAAGGGGCGCGACTTCGGGCAGCTCCGCCGCCATCGCCAAGGTCGGCAAGAGGCACAGGCCCGCCAAAGCGCACGCCAGAGCGGCCGTCAGTCGGCCCATGGGCCGAGAGAAAAAGTGTTGCATAAGGTCCAGACAAAAGGGAGGAAAACGATTTCTCTGAAATTTCATTAGTTGCACTTCATTATGCCAAAAGCCATTGTGCAACGAGAAGTTAAACGTTTACAATTTCCTGATTCGCAACCGCTATGCTGCGGTCTCTTGCACGTTTAAAAGAGTTTTTCTTATGCGCCTGATGCATTCCTTGCTTTCCATAGTTCTGGCCTGGGGCCTGGGGGCCGCCTGCGTGGCCCATGCCGCCGCCACGCCCGTGCCCTACCCTTTGTGGACTATCGATGCCCAGGCTCTGGCGCAAACCCAGCAAAAAATCATGGCCGTTGACCCGGCCGTAGTGCCCGCTTACCAAGCCTTGCAAGACCGGGCTACAAAAGCCCTGGTGACGCCTTATCGCAGCGTAGTGAACAAGACGCTCACGCCGCCCTCGGGCAGCAAAAACGACTACATGAGCATGGGCCCGTACTGGTGGCCCAACCCCAACACGCCCAATGGCCTGCCCTACATCCAGCGCGACGGCCAGCGCAACCCCGAGTCGCATGGCGGCGCGCTCGACGCCGACAATCTGCAAGCCATGGCCGGCGACAGCCTGGACCTGGCGCTGATGTACCGCTTTACGCAAGAGCCGCGCTATGCCGACAAAGCCGCTGCAGTGATTCGCGCTTGGTTTTTGACGCCCGCGACCCGCATGAATCCGCACCTGCGCTATGCGCAGTCCATCCCCGGCATCGTGGAGGGGCGCGGCCTGGGCATTATTGACACACGCGACCTCTGGAAAGTCATCGACGCGGCGGCGCTGATCCACCCGGCGCTGTCACCGGCGGAGATGCAAGCCCTGCGCGATTGGTTTGCGCAGTACGCACAATGGCTGAGCACCAGCGCCAACGGCAAAGACGAGGCCGCCGCCAAGAACAACCACGGCATGTTCTTTGATGTGCAGTTGGCGCTGTACTGGGCCTACACCGGCGAGACGGCCCGCGCGCGCCAATTGGTGTTTGAGGCCCAAACCAAACGCTTTGCCGCCCAGTTTGACAAGCGTGGCTGGATGCCGCTGGAGTTGGCGCGCACCAAGCCTTACCACTACCACACCTTTACCCTGGAGGCGGTCACGCGCCTGGCGCTGTATGGCCAGCGGCTACAGGCCCTGGTGCCCGCCGGGCAAGGATTGCAGGCCAGCGATGTGCGATGCCGCGCCCCGGCGCTAGACATTGGCTGTCCCTTGGACTTGTGGCACCTGGAGACCGATGGCAAATCGCTGCAATCGGTGCTGCAGCGCGTGGCCGAGGTGGTGGTGCAACCCGGCGCCTGGACGTTTGCGACCAGCCTGGAGCCCACGCCCTACTTGCCGCCCGCTATCTACCCTTTAGCGCTGGCCCGCGCAGCCTACCCGGCCGATATGTTTGCCAAAGCCGTGGCACTGCTGCACAAAGACACGCCCGACAGCATCCACTGGCTGCTCTGGCCTGCGCCCTGAGCGCAGGGCGAAAGCCTTATTGGTAAGTTAGCGTCCACTGCACCGTAAATGGTGCGCTGGCGTTAAAGCTGTCACGGCGGTATTTGACCAAGGAGCGCATCGCGCCGTTGGGGGAGCGCAAACTGGTATGGCCATCCAAAGCCACCACTTGGCAGTGATCCACGCCGGTGGCCTGGTAGCTCTTGACGCTGCCTTTGTGAAAAATCACACCGCCTCCGGCTTGCAAGGCGTTGCAGGAAAAACTAAGGAAATCCAGGCTTAGCGAACGCACACCCACACTGTGGCGTGGTACAAAGCGCTCGGTGCGGGTAATGCGCCCGGGCTCAAAAACATATTCCACCTCTGCGCCAAAGCGGGTGTCTTCCATCGGCACGGGGCTGCCCATGCGGCTCAGGCTGTCCAGGCGGTAGCGCACGCGCTGCATGCCGCCGGAGGTGTCACATTCGATCTGTTTGAAAAACGCGGTACCCATGAGTTCGGTGCCATCATCCAAGGTGATTTTTGGCATAAGCTGGGGATGCTCCAAGCCGCTGTCGGCAATGCCTTCAATAATTCCGCGCGCAAAGGGCAAGGGGTAATACGGGCTGTTCATATGCTGGCTGCTGCCACCATTGACCATCAGCAGACTAAACACATGCTGGCGGTCGCGGTAAATCGCCAGTGCGCGGTGGTGTTCGGCGTCGGCAAACGGCACCAGCTGCAAAGGCGCATGCGTGGCAATCAGCCAATTTTGCAAAGCAAATGGGCTGCAGGGGTTGGTGGCGACATAGCCGGAGGCTTTCCACAAATGCTCGGCGCCAATTAACTGGTGAATCAGCGACAGGTTTTCACCCAAAATTCTCGATTTCCCCCGGTAAAGGTCTACCCGCCGGCCCTGGCCCCACATATCGACGCTGCCAATATCGGGGTTGAACCAAAAATCAATATACCGGCGCACCACGGCAGCGCACAAACTGTAGGCGTAGGGTTTTTCTTCGGCACTCAGTACATTCAAATACGCTGCCACTGACAAGATTTGCAATACCGCTGTATCGCCATAAGGCCCCAGGCTGCGGCCAAAACAAAAGCCATCGCCTTGAGCGCTAGCCAGTTTGAGCGCGACCTTGGTCGAGTTGCGTAAAAGCGCCCGCAGTTTGGGTGTGACTTCCAGTCCGGTTTCGATAAAGCGCTCGCAAATTTCGGCCACCAGCAAAATGCTGTACCTGTCAAAGCGTCCTTCGCCATCGGTATCGTCGCAAAACCCATATTCGCCGGAGTGGGCGTCGTAATGCTCCAGGGTTTTTTCCAATAATGCGTCGCTGGCGCTGGCATCCTCCCAGCCTAACAACATGCGCAGGCGGGCAATACTGAATGCCACACCGTAGTAATTGGTCGGTAAATCGATGAGCGAATAATCTTCGGTGCGCACAAAATGGCGCCAGTCGGCACTTTGGCACATGCTGGCCAAGGCCGATTCGCTCACTGCAGCTTCGAGCAAGCCTGCTTTCTTCAAGGCATACAGCCCGGCGCAAGCGTAGTAAATACCCCAGGTCTCGTTGCGCATGGTGCAGGTCAGGTCCACGATTGCCCGAAAGTCCTGGATCAATTTCTCGCGCTCGGCCGTTTCGGCCTCCACCAGCAAGTGGGCAAAGCCGGCGCATATTTTCCCGGGCAAAAACTTGTCGCCCACCTCAAATACCCGTACGCCGTCCAAACTGTATTGGAGGCCTTGCTCCGTCAAAGCAGAAAAAAGTGTGCGCAGCTGCCTAAATATCTCGCCTTTGATCACCGCGTGCAGCGACTTGTCGACGGGTGCCTCGCGCACCTTGGCTAACTCCGGTGAATTCATGCACCCCATCCCGTCAAGGCAAGACGCTGCTCGGCGGCATCAAAAACATGCAGCCGATCCATGCTGCATAGCAAGGTGGCTGCGTCACCGGCGCGCCAGGCGGCTCGGTCATCACACTTGACCAGTACCGGCCCGACGGGTGTATGCACCGTCACATACGTGTCGGCGCCCGTAAACTCTAAGGACTGCACTTGGCAGCTCAATGCAAAAGCCGCCGCAGGCACGGCTGTGCCGGCGGCCACTAAGGAGCCGTGCTCGGGCCGCACACCGAGCGTGCAAGGACCGACTTGCACACTGTGGCCGGGCACTGGTAGCTGCACCTGTCCACTGACATTGCTGAAAGTCAGCTGGCCTTGGGCGTCGGGCGCCATACTCCCTTGCAGAAAATTCATGGCCGGGGTACCGATGAAGCTGGCCACAAAGCGATTGACCGGCGCCTGGTACAGCGCTTGCGGGGTGCCGCTTTGTTCAACGGCGCCATTGCGCAGCACGACGATGCGGTCGCCCAGCGTCATGGCCTCGGTCTGGTCGTGGGTGACGTAGACCGAAGTGGTTTTGCTGCGCGCATGCATGGCGCGGATTTCGGCCCGCACGCTAGCGCGCAGCGACGCGTCCAGGTTGGAGAGCGGCTCATCAAACAAAAACACGGCCGGCGCACGCACCATGGCTCGGCCCATGGCCACACGCTGGCGCTGCCCACCCGAGAGCTGGCGCGGAAAGCGGTCCAGCAAATCGGTCAGGCCCAAAGACTGGGCCGCCGCATCGACTTTGGCGGCAATCGTGGCTTGGGGCTGGCCGGCCAGGCGCAGGCCAAAACCCATGTTGTCGCGCACGCTGAGTTGCGGGTACAAAGCGTAGCTTTGGAACACCATGGCGACATCGCGCGCCTTGGGCGGCAGGTCGGTGACGTCACGCGGGCCAATATGCACCCGCCCGGCAGTGGGTGGCTCTAGGCCGGCGATCACCCGCAGCAGCGTCGATTTACCCGATCCGCTGGGACCGACCAAAACGCAAAACTCGCCCTCGGCAATATCCACCGACACATCACGCAGCACCTGCACGCCGGCAAAACTTTTACTGACTTTGTCTAATATCACTTGTGGCATGGTTTAGCCCTTGACAGCGCCTGCCAGCAGGCCCCGGTTAAATGCCTTTTGCATGGCGAGGTAAATAAGAATCGAAGGCAGCATGGCGATCAAGGTAATGGCTACAAATACCGCTGGCGGCATGGCCTCATCGGCGCGCACCGAGGCCAGGGCCACGGGCAGCGTGTACAGGTCTTCGCGGTTGGCTACGATCAGCGGCAGCAAATACTGGTCCCAAATCATGATGAAGCCAAACACCGTGACGGTGCCCAGCGCCGGCTTAATCAGCGGCAATATGACCAACCAAAATATTTGCCACTCGCTGGCCCCATCCATGCGGGCGGCCTCCTCGAGTTCGAGGGGTACTTTCTTCATAAACTCGGTGAGCATGAATATAGAAAATGCCCAGCCGATCAGGGGCAAAATCATGCCCAAGTGGGTATTGAGCAAACTCACTTTAAATAATGGAATATTGCCCAGCACCAAATACAAGGGGATGGCAATCACTTCTTCGGGCAGCATCATGGTGCTGAGTATCAGCATGGAAACCACTGCCGAGCCCACAAACCTTTTGCGCGCCAGCGCATACGCGGCTAAAGAACTGATACTGACTTGCAATACCAGGCCAAAGGTGACGATCAGCATGGAATTGAGCAAATAACGCCACACCCGGGTTTTGAACCATGCGTAATGAAAATTGTCCATCGTGGGCGATTTGGGCCAAAACACTAATTCGCCCGGCTGCAAAGTCACGCCACTAAAGGCCGTCATGGCAAAGGCCCAAAATGGCCCGACAAATACCACCAGCAGCAGTGCATAAAAACACCAGCGCGGCAAGGCGGCGCCTAGTTTGGTCCATGAAAAGCTGTCGTGCATCATGCCTCCAGCCTTTTGCGCCATTGCAAATACAGCAGGGTGCACAGCGCAGTAAATACAAATAAAACCACGGATGCCGCAGACGCATAACCATAGTCAAACTGCACAAAACCGAGTTTGTAAATCCGCGTCATGATGACTTCGGTCGCACCCGCCGGGCCGCCGCCGGTGGTGGCCTGGATTTCGGCAAATACCCTAAAGCCGCGAATCATGCCCAGCACAATCACAATCGTGATGGCATGCGTGAGACCCGGAATCGTGACAAAGCGCAAGCGCTGCCAAGCGGTGGCACCGTCGACGCGGGCGGCCTCGTACAACTCGTGGTTAATCGTGGCCATACCGGCGACAAATATCACCATGTCGTAAGGGACGCTTTTCCATAAATGCATGAGCATGAGCCACTGCAAAGCCCAGTCCGGGTCATTCAAATACCCTTGGGCCGTGATACCAAACAGCGCGGCAATCGAATTCATAATGCCGTCGGGTGTGGGCGCATACAAAATACGCCACACCTCGGCCAATACCGCAGCGCTGGTAATCGCCGGCAAAAACAAAGCGGTGCGAATAATCCGAATATGGCGCGTGACGCCTTGCATGGACAGCGCCAATAACAAAGCCAGCACCACCGACAAACTTACCGTGCAGGTGACATACAAAAACGTATTCCAAGCCGCAGCGCCAAGCGCCTCGTCTTCTAGCACACGGCTGAAGTTTTCCAGGCCAATCCACTCATTGGGCGCGCCAAAATTCACTTTGTAAAAACTCATGCGCAGGCCCAGGGCCATGGGTATGAATTTAAACCAGGTAAATACCAGCAAAGCCGGCGCTAAAAACAGGGCTGGCACCAGCCATTGACGCAGTGCGCGCATCATTTTGCAAGCACCCTTTGCGCAGAGAGTTCTTGGTTGACGTGGACGTTGAGTTTTTTGAGATCCGACGGCACGTCTTTGCTGCAGCGCGACAGGATGGCGTTCAGCCCCTCGCCAATCACCTGCTGCATGCGCGTCCAATTGGGAATGGCCGGCATGGTGTGGGCATTTTTTTCATATTCCTGGGCCACCATTTTCCAGCGCTCGTCGTTATTGACCTGCGCCGGATCGACTTTGCGGTTCACCGGCAAACGCACCACGGCAATACCGCCGGCGCTGGCCTTCATGCCCAAAGTCTGGCCTTCGGGGGATATTAAAAATTCGACAAACTTCAAGGCAGCGGCTTTATTTTTCGCCGCTTTGGGGAAATAAGCCAACTCCCCTCCGCCCAAGACGCCGCGCCCTGCGGGCCCGGCCGGCGCCGGAATCGCCTCGACTTTGTCACGGCCCGGCTCGCGGTCAAACAAGGCAATATGGTAGGGGCCCGAAATATAAATACCCGCCTGCCCCGAAATAAACGCTTTATTGGCCTCTTGCGTGGGCGCATTCATGGCGCCGGGCTGCGTCACTTTCAGCTCGCACTGCATCTTGCGCATCCAGGACACGGCGGCAACAGCGGCCGGCTCGTCCATACCGCCCTTGAATAATCCGCCGCCCACGGGGCGCACAAACTCGGCGCCTGCCTGCCACATGAATGAGCTCATGTACCAGGCCGCATAACCGCGCTGCGCAGAGCCGGGAAAAATCAGGCCATAGGTGTTGGCTTTGCCATCGCCATCGGGGTCGCCGTTGGTAAAGGCTTTGGCCAGCGTTTCTAACTCGTCCCAGGTTTGGGGCACGGGCAAATGGAGCTTGGTGCGCCAGTCTTTGCGCACGTACATGACCATGGCCTGCGCCGAGGTGGGCACGCCGTAGTATTTGCCGTCATAGCCTTTGGCGGTGGCCCAGGCGCGCTCTTGCAAGTCCTGGCCGCCGGCCACCGCTTGGCGGTCTACTGCTTCGAGCATGCCCATTTGTACAAACTGGCCCGTAGCACCGCTGTCGTTGATGATGAGATCGGGCAAATCACCACCTATGGCCGCACGCGCAATGCGCTGCTCAAAGTCGGTCCAGGCGTTGAAATACTCCACCTTGATACCCGTCTTGGCGGTAAAGGCCTTGGCAATGGACTCGTAGGTTTTGCGCCCCTCGGCCGAGGAGCGGGTCCAGATCTGGATGCTCTCTTGGGCGAAAGCAGCCCCGCTGTCGAGCAACGCAGAGACGACCACGACGGCGCCCGCCAGGCGGTAGGGTATCGAAAAGGCAAAGCGGTCACAGGGTTTCACACAATTTCTCGGTTTGCTGCGCTTAGCATGAATAAGTAAACGTTTACTTAGTATAGCCTTGATTTCAGCCCGTCCTGCTGGGGAATACCCTAAGTTAACCTTGTAGGAAAAGAAAAGGTAAACGAAT
>Ga0209084_1001018_pt1 | contig 24712 bp, 24 predicted proteins | sample C_130820_MF_Meta_FD_187309 | JGI IMG/M metagenome (GOLD analysis project Ga0209084, IMG submission 187309) | Freshwater microbial communities from Lake Croche, Canada to study carbon cycling - C_130820_MF_MetaG (SPAdes) (version 2) | ecosystem: Environmental > Aquatic > Freshwater > Lake...
AGAACCTCCAAAAGAAGTTTATGGAACTTACACAATATTGGTATTAAACTCGGATTGCCCGAACATATTAAATGTCCCAAGACCCACACCAACACCTACACCTACACTTACCCCAACAAGAACTCAAACTCCGACGCCAACTCAGACTCAAACTCCGACACCAACTTTTGACCCTTGTAAAGTGCCGACACCAACACCGACAATAACCTCAAGTCCAACTACAACACCGACTCAAACACCAACACCTTCTTCAACTTGTACCAATCCATGTGGGTGCCCTGAACCAAGTAAAACGCCAACACCGAGTAAAACTCCTAAACCAACTCCTAGTTTGACTAGCGGTTATTGTTACCCAACACCAACACCGACCGTTTAATGATAACAATTGAGATAACAGGTGCAACAGGTACAGGACCATATGACGTATATGTGTGTGATATAACATTAACATATTGTTATTTAGTCTCGTCTGCAACAACAATACCCCCAACTTATACTGTGACTATCCCAATCCCCCTTGATGGTGTTTCTCAGGTTATTGTTAAATTAATTGATTCGTTAGGATGTGAAATAATTCAACTATATACGTGTTTAACTCCAACACCTACACCAACATTAACACCAACACCTACACCAACCCCAATAATTAATTGTAATTGTATTTTGTTTAACAATACCTCCGACACCGAACAGGAATTTACTTATACCCAATGTAACGGAACTATTTTTTATGGTGTGATTAACCCTTTTACAATATTATATGTTTGTGGTAAACTACCAACCTCAAATCCTAACCTTGTCGTTATTGATATTTTAGGGGATTGTTTTGACGGTAGTTGTCCTATGGGGACTGTAATATGTTTTACATATTATAGTCAACCATACTTTATATCAGAATCAATCCTATATTCTGGATATTATAACGGATTCCCATATTATGTAGTAAATAGTAATTATGTTTGGTGGAACCCTAGTAACACTACATGGTATTATAGTCCTATTTTAGGCGACAATGTTACTATTTTTTATGCCACATTATATGATGGCTCTATTACAGGGACGCCTATTGGTTCTTGGACTCCACGAGGTATTCACTCACAATACATGTCAACCTCAACATTAGGTCCTTGTCTTAATTAAAATTATTAATTGTTGATTTTACAACACCATTTAGTTTTTTTAATTATTATATATTTTTTCATTAAAACTTTATGAAGATATTTGTCCAAATCGCCTCTTATCGCGACCCTCAATTAATCCCAACAATTAAAAGTATGTTGGAAAACGCCAAAAAACCTAAGGACGTTGTTTTATCAATTTGTCGACAATATCATCCTGACGATAACTTTGATAATCTTGATGAATATAGAGACGATAAACGATTTAGGATTAAGGATGTTTTATATTCCGAATCAAAAGGTGTTTGTTGGGCAAGAAATTTAACACAAAAATTATATAAAGGGGAAGAATATACTTTACAGATAGATTCTCATATGAGGTTTGAAAAGGATTGGGACGACACCCTAATCAAAATGATTAAACAACTTCAAAAGAAAGGATTTCCTAAACCTTTATTAACAGGATACGTTTCATCTTTCGACCCCGACAACGACCCCTCAGGCAGAGTTACAGAACCATGGAGAATGTCGTTTGATAGATTTATTCCCGAAGGAGCAGTATTCTTCTTACCTGAAACAATCCCAAATTGGAGAGAAATGAAAGAACCTGTAACGTCAAGATTTTATTCCGCCCACTTTGCCTTTACGTTAGGAAAGTTTTGTGAAGAGGTCCAACATGACCCTGAGTTTTATTTTCATGGAGAAGAAATCTCAATCGCAGTTAGAGCGTTTACCCATGGTTATGATTTATTTCATCCTCATAAAGTAGTCATTTGGCACGAATACACTCGTAAGGGTAGAACCAAACAATGGGACGATGATAAGGAGTGGGGTAAGAAAAATGAATTGTCCCATAAAAAAAATCGACAATTATTCGGGATGGATGGCGAAGAAATTACTTTAGATTTTAGTAAATACGGATTCGGGACAGAACGAACATTAAAAGATTATGAAATATATTCAGGATTACGATTCTCAAGAAGAGCCGTCCAACAATATACATTAGACAAACATTATCCACCAAACCCACAAATATTTGAGACGGAAGAAGAATGGGAAAGTAGTTTTGCTCGTATCTTTAAACATTGTATCGATATTGGATTTACTCAAGTACCTGAAAAAGATTATGAATTTTGGGTTGTAGCATTTCACGATGAGAAAGACGAAACCATTTTTAGAAAGGACGCGGATATCAATGAGATTAATAATATGATGAGAGACCCTGATGGGTATTGTAAAGTATGGAGAGACTTCCAAACGACACATAAACCAAAATATTGGGTTGTTTGGCCATTTAGTAAATCAAAAGGTTGGTGCGAAAGAATAACAGGTAATTTATAAATATGAAAATGCCAATTAGTGAAATATTAGATAGGTATTCTATCGCAATATTAAAAAAAGAAAGAGCGGACGCCGAAAACTCTAAAGAAATTAATGACTTGAGATTTGAAATTGACGGATATCTCAAGGACCATTATGAATTTATTAATCAAAAAATCAAAGATTTAATTCAAGTTAATGGTGACATTTGGGATTTGGAGTCCGACATTCGTAGAGGTAAAGAAGGGGAATTAGGTTTAGAGGAGGTTGGTCGTAGAGCAATAAAAATACGAGAATTTAATAAGACTAGAATCACCTATAAAAATGACGTTGTTGATTATTTTGGTGAAGGATATAAAGACATTAAAATAAATCATGTAAGTAGCGATGATAAATAAAATTGTAATAACGTTAACAACCGTTCCTGAAAGGTTAATCCATCCCGTTGAGGACGGATTTAAATTAGTTGTCCAATCGGTTTGCGAACAAAACTATAGTAACTATGAAGTTCACCTAAACCTTCCTTATGTTTATTCCGTAACGGGAGAAGAGTATCTTATTCCTGAGTGGTTGATAGGGTTCCAAAATAAATACCCTCACTTAAAGGTATTTAGGGTTGAGGACATGGGACCTCCGACCAAAGTTATACCAACCATACTTAGAGAATCGCCCGAGACATTATTAATTGTTGTAGACGATGACTTAGTGTATCATCCTGACATGGTTATTGAACATATAAAATATCATGAACAGTTACCAAACTCAGTTATCTTATATGACGGTAGAGGGTTGGTTGGGAGTAGATACAACGACTTAAGAGATTCATGGGTAATTTGTGTAACCAAACCAACAAGAATTAGTGGTATGTTACAACATTATAAATCCGCATCATATTTTGTAAAATATTTCGAACAGGATTTCCACAACAATTTTGTCGGTAAAACAAAATCTGACGATATTCTAATAACATATTATTTTCTATTTAAAAAAATAAAAATGTATGTTGTTCCATATGAAAGAGATAATGATAAACTTACAACTTACGATAATTGGCATTCCTTCCAAGGAGTAACAACTTTTCCTGTGATTAGACATTCCAATAGTCTCGGTAATACAGGTTGTAATCACCCAAAAATATTAGAATTAGAAACTAAATTTTTCATACCTGAAGAATTTAAGTTTATAGATAAATTACCTTTAGATTAAAAAATGGAATATTTTGAAAAAGTAAAATTATGGGACGATGAACATTGTGAAAAACATGTTTGGAACCTTGCTAATAATATGAAAGAATTATTACAATCAAAAAACATAAATGAATTATATTACCTTGACATTGGAGCTAATGTAGGTAAGGTATATGATTTAATGAGTAACGGTTATACAGTTAAAAAAGTATGGATGTATGAAGCAAGTCCAATACTTTTTGATTATTTAAAAATTAAGTACACTAATGATGAACGAGTTGTAATAAATAATATTGCAATCTCTGATTCTGAAGGAGAAGTTAATTTTGACGAGTCCTCAATTATACATCAAGTTGAAACTAACTCCCCTGATTTAAATTTTGGGTTGTCTAAGATAGGTAATTCACCCGCACAAACTAAAGTAAAATCTAATAAGTTAAGTAATCTTATAGGTAATAATAATGAAATTTTAGATAATGTAACATTTATTAAAATTGACACTGAAAACGTTGACTTTAATATTTTAAATGACTTGGTAACAATAATTGATAGGTTTAAAACAAAACCAATTATTGAGTTTGAGGTTAATTATCACATGGGACCAATAACTAAAGAAACTGCACAATCTATTTTAGACAAATTCTCAAACATAGGATATAAAGAATTAAAATTAGAAGATTGTTGGGGTGATGGAATTTTAATACCTGAATAAAATGAATGAAGAAATTTTAAAAATCGTTAAAGAATTTAATGAGATACCTAAAAAGTATTGGGAAACAATAAGTCTAACAGGTCCTCAACATGATTTTGAGAGAAGTAAACCTGGACCATATCTAAAAACCGCAGCAAAAATTGCAAGAATTTTAAATATGAAAACCGTTGTTGAGATTGGTGCTACAAGATTTGCTTTATCACAAAAATGTTTAGATTATTACAATAATGAAATGAATCCATTTGTGTCACCACCATGTTGTGCTGATGGTCATGGGGGTATAATTTGGACTATAGAAGGTTTTGATGTTTATTCTTGCGACATAGACCCTAACTGTAAAACACAAGCTGAATGGTCATTTGGTAATATTAACCAACCATTTCCTGATAATTTACATTTACATATTCCTGAAGATGGGATTGAGTTTCTAAGAAACTTTGATAAAAAAATTGACGTGTTATTTTTAGATGGTTGGGACACAGGGACTCACGAATATCGTGAAAAACACCTTGAGTCATTTGAGGTCGCTAAAGATAAATTATCTGAGACCCATTTAATATTGATTGATGATACGGATTTCAATATTGACGGGGAAGGTAAAGATGCTTTCTTATCCCCACATTTATTATCGTTAGGTTATATTTTATTATTTGACGGAAGACAAAAATTATACATTAATAAAATTTAAGATATGTTAACATTAGTAACAGGTTTATGGGACTTAGGAAGAGGTGAACTAACTGAAGGTTGGTCAAGGTCGTATGAAAATCATTATTTGACTAAATTTAGTGAATTACTAAAGACGGAGAATAACCTCATCATTTTTGGAGATTCCGAATTAGAAAAATTTGTGTGGGAGAGAAGAGATGATTCAAATACTCAGTTCATTAATAGAAGTTTAGATTGGTTTAAAAATAATGAATTTTATAACAACATTCAAAAAATTAGAACTAACCCTAATTGGTTTAATCAAGTTGGGTGGTTAAAAGAATCCACGCAAGCAAGGTTAGAAATGTACAATCCACTTGTTATGTGTAAAATGTTTTTATTACATGATGCAAAAATCTTAGATAAATTCAATTCTGAGTATATGTTTTGGATTGACGCAGGATTAACTAATACTGTTAGTTCGGGATATTTTACTCATGATAAAGTAATTGATAAATTACCTAACTTAATTAATAAATTCACATTCATAACATTTCCTTACGAAACAACCTCAGAAATACACGGGTTTGAGTTTAAAAAATTATGTGAGTTATCAGGAAATAAAGTTAATAAAGTTGCTAGAGGAGGATTCTTTGGTGGACCTAAAGAGACTATAACAGAAACCAACAATTTATATTACCAATTATTAAACACGACATTATCAAGTGGGTACATGGGAACTGAAGAAAGTATCTTTAGTATTATGTTATACAAATACCCTATGTTATTTGATTACTCGGAAATTGAAGGTAATGGTTTGGTTTGGTTATTTTTTGAGAATGTTAAAAACGGGACTTTAAATCTTAAGAATGAACTAACGGGTGGAAAGGTGATTAAAGTTGGGGATATGAGTAAAGTTGGGTTATATGTTATTGGGTTTAATAGTCCAAAACAGTTTGAGACATTAATACAATCTATGTTACAATACGATAGGAATTTTATTGACAAACCTGTAAAGTACCTATTAGATAACTCAACTGATTTATCAACCACTGAAAGGTACTTGGAACTATGTAATGAATACGGATTTGAACATATTAAAAAAGATAATATTGGTATTAGTGGTGGTAGACAATTTATTGCCGAACATTTCAGTAAAACTGATTTAGAGTTTATGTATTTCTTTGAAGACGATATGTTCTTTTATCCTAAAAAAGGTGATGTATGTAGAAACGGATTTAACAGATTTGTTGATAATTTATATACAAAATCCCTAACAATTATTAGAAACGAAAAATTAGACTTTTTAAAATTAAATTTTAGTGAATTCTATGGGGATAACTCAACACAGTTTGCATGGTACAACGTACCGCAAGTTGTTAGAGAATCAATTTGGCCTAACAATAAACGACTACCTGTTCAAGGACTAGACCCAAATGCTCCAAAAACAAATTTTGAAATGATAAAATCATATGAGGGAGTTCCGTATGCTACAGGATACATTTTTTACTGTAACTGGCCTCAAGTCGTGTCAAAAGAAGGTAATTATAGAATGTTTATAGAAACTACATTTCAATCACCGCACGAACAGACTCTTATGAGTTTTATGTATCAAGAGACCATTAAAGGTAAAATAAAATCAGGAATCTTATTGATGACACCTACTGAACATAACAGATTCGACTTTTACTCAAGTGATTTAAGAAAAGAATGTTAAGATAATATCTTATTACTTTTTTTAAGATTGTCTTCGGCCCATAGTGGTTGAAGATTTGTATAATGATATAATTTACATAGTTCTTTCTCTGTTTTAGCCGATGATAATGGTATGATATGGTCTAAATGCCAACCATAATATCCGTAATTATCCCACGACATACCATTGATAAATTTACATTCAATATAATTAATTAAAAATTCATAATCACAACCAACTAAATTAGTTGTTCTTGGGTTATTATATTTTTTATTCATTAATTCATTTATTCTTGACCTTAAACTATTTTTTAATTTAGATATTGGATTTGAATTATAGTTGTTAATATAATTCCTTCTATGTTCTTTATTTTTTTTAACCCAATCTTTATATAGATTAGGATTATTTTCCACATAAATTTTTCTTCTTTTTTTTATTTTTTCCGAATTTTTACTAACATAAATTTTATTTTGTTCTTTTATTTTGTCTTTATTATTTGAATAATGTGAAACCGAATTACTATTCATACATTTTTTACATTGTCCTCTATAAATGTTAGGGTTTTTACTATGTTTATAAAACATACAAACCTCTTTTTCTTCTTGACATTTACTACATATCTTTTTTTCCATAATACTCTTTTAATAGTTTATTAACTAATGTCGATTTTTTTGTTTTTTCTTTAACCATTCGGTCAAATAAATCACGGTCTAAACTTATTCCAAATTTAACCTTTCTGTCTTTTTCTAATTTTGTTGGTCTTGCCATATTATATAAATATCTCGTTTATTGTTAAAGTTTCACTAAAAACAATAATAATATAATATTTTTGTTTTATCAAGTATTTATAATAAAAAATAATTAATGGAATTTTTTATTAAAAAAAATGCTACTTTACCAATTCTTAAACTTTCCGTGGTGAAGGATGGGAGAAGTGAGTACAACAATTTTATGAAATTGATTGAGGTATCTTCTTTGTTTTTTTCTATGGTTGATATTGAGACAGGAATCCCAAAAATAACCTCAAGACCTGCGGGGTTTGTTGAGAAGACGTTTATAGAACCAAACGCGGAACCCGAATATTATTTGTATTATCAATTTACTAACCGAGACACAAGTAAGGTTGGTAGATATGAAGGTCAATTTATGTTGAGAAGTAGTGATGGTGTATTGATATTACCAATCAGAGAAAAACTTTATATTAATATCCAAGACTCATTTATTGCTGACGATTTACCATATGACAGTTGTTATGTGTCTGAATTCCCTTGTTGTATTAATGGACCTGTGGTCACTCAAACAACTACGACCCCATGTCCAAGTTGTCCAACATGTCCACCACCAACACCGACACCGTTACCGACAACAACGACTACTACAATTTCTCCGACAACAACGACTACTACAACTCCAGAAGGTGGGTTAAACGTATTAGACATACCAGAAAATGATTTGAATTTCGGATTAATATTATAAATAAATAAAAAAACAAAAAAATGATACAAGGAATTAGAATAACAAGTACAAATTTATCAGGACTAACGGCAAACGTTACTTTTTATCCCACAACTGGTGGGTCAGAAAATTTAGGGACTCAAGTAATACCATTTAACAATATTTCGGATTATCCTTATGGAACATACGAATTAAACGTTCCATTATATGATAGAACATATGAAATAATTGTACCAGCACCATTAACAGGTCAGAGTGCGTATACTCAAACAGTAAGAACTGTTACTGTTGACGGAGGAGCCCAACCATTTTCAGGAGCCGTATTATCTGAAGTGTGGGGAACATATACAACAGAATATATTACAAATGAAGGAATACCATCAACTGATATTGTTTTAGCTGAAGGTATTTGTTCTGATGATGTGGACGCGGCATATTTACCTGGAAATATCGGTGAATGGCCAACAAGTATTAATTCTTTCTTAGGACCATTTATGTCAGGTGGGTTAGCAGGATATCCGTTTGTTGGTAGTGTTGGTTACGGAGCGTTTGCGAGTCACGTAGCAACAACTCTTGTCGGAACCTTATTTGTTACAAGTATGCCACACATTGGTGTGACTGAAGATGGTCGTTCAGGAAGAATGTTACGTAGAGGTAAAGCTGATAGTATAACAGATAATACTTGTGGTGCAGTTTGGGGAGCAATTAACCAAGTTGTTAATGTTTTAACTCAAGCTCCAAGTCAAGACAATCCACCGTTTAACGATGGTAACTATTCTTTTTGGAAATTAACGGATATTTTATGGCCGTTTCGTGAAACATTATCAGGATTCACAGGAACTAGTGAAGTGATATATAATAAACAAATGGTTTATGCGACAGAAATAATTAGAGATGCGGCATATGATTACATTATTGCTAATTTACCAGCAGCAACAACTGGAAACACCACAAATGATGTATATTTTTTAAGTGGTATTTTTATCAATACTGATGTTATTCCTGACAGTACATTACAATTTGAATCTTATGTTGTTGTTGATAAAGTTATGAAATATGAATTTGGTATTGGTTGGAGTGATATTACCGCAAGTTATAACACTGGATTACCAATTGACTAATTAAAAAAAGAATTACTTGGTTGATAAGAGTAATTTTTACCACTATATTTATTTACGAAGGTAAATGCCGACTTAATTCGGTAGCTAATGAACCAACTAAATAAGTATATTAATGATAAGTCAAGAAGAAATTAAAGCGTTCCTAGAAGGGAACGACCCTGAAGAGCACATCGTTGCCATTGAGTTCGATTATCTAACGGATTCAATTTATAAAATCAAAGAAATTCCTGGAAAAGGAAAAGAAATTCGTAAAGACACTTTTACCCCATTTGCTTGGGTCGGTGATTTACGTGGTTTAAATTTTTACCAATCATCTAAAGGTCTTCAGAAAGAAGCCATGTCCAAACATGGAATTATGATTGAGAAATTAGAGACCAAAGGTAATGACCGATTAGAGCAAGGGTTAAAGTATATGGTTAAATGTCTGAAAGGTTATCGACAATTAATCCAATTTTTTAGAGAGGGTGGAGTAGACCCATGGGGGGAAAACACCAAAGACAAGATTATGATTCTACCTCCTGTAGAACAATATCTAATTTCAAGAGAGAAACGTTTATTTAAAGGATATGAAGAATACAATGACATCACCCGATTTGTATTCGACTTAGAGACGACCGCGTTAGAACCAAAAGACGGTCGTATATTCATGATAGGAATTAAAACTAATAAAGGTTATCAGAAAGTTATTGAGTGTTCGGATGAGGATGAGGAACGCAGAGGTTTGGTCGAATTCTTTAGAATTATTGATGAATTAAAACCAAGTATTATTGGTGGATACAATTCCGCAAACTTCGATTGGTTTTGGATATTGGAGAGGTGTAAGGCTCTTCATTTAGATATTAAAAAAATCTGTCATACCTTAAATCCGAAACAAAATTTAAGACAAACTGAAAATATGTTAAAACTTGCCAACGAGGTTGAGAGATACAATCAAGTTGGTATATGGGGTTATAATGTTATTGATATTATCCACTCTGTAAGACGAGCCCAAGCAATTAATTCGGGTATTAAGTCCGCAGGTTTGAAGTATATTACTCAGTACATTAAAGCTGAAGCTCCTGACCGTGTATATATATCCCATGAAGAGATTGGGTCAATGTATAAGGATAAAAATGAATATTGGTTAAATGTTAAAAACGGTAAATACAAAAGAGCGGATAAACCCGAATTCAATGATTTAGATACACGATTTCCTGGGACATACATTAAAGTTACAGGGGACAACATTGTTGAGAGATATCTTGATGATGACTTAGAGGAAACATTATTGGTCGATGACGAGTTTAATCAAGGAACTTTTCTATTGGCTTCATTAGTACCAACAACTTATGAAAGAGTTTCAACAATGGGTACCGCAACATTATGGAAAATGATTATGTTGGCATGGTCATATAAACATAAATTGGCCATCCCGAAGAAACAAGAAAAGACGGATTTTGTTGGTGGGTTATCAAGACTTCTAAAAGTTGGTTATTCAAGAAACGTATTAAAACTCGATTACTCTTCACTATACCCATCAATTCAGTTAGTTCATGATGTGTTTCCTGAATGTGATGTTACAGGGGCGATGAAAGGTTTATTAGCGTATTTCAGAAATAGTCGTATCATGTATAAAAACTTGGCATCCGAGTGGTATGATAAGGATAAAAAGAAATCATTATCTTATGACCGTAAACAGTTACCTATTAAGATTTTCATTAATTCTTTATTCGGAGCGTTATCCGCACCACAAGTATTTGCTTGGGGAGACATGTTCATGGGGGAACAGATTACTTGTACAGGTAGACAATATCTTCGTCAGATGATTAAGTTCTTTATGAAGAAAGGATATACCCCTCTTGTAATGGATACCGATGGTGTCAACTTCTCTAAACCTGAAGGGTGGGAAAATAGACGATATGTTGGTAAAGGATTAAATTGGAAAGTTAAAGAGGGTAAGGAATATACAGGAGATGATGCCGATGTTGCGGAGTTTAATGATTTATTCATGAGAGGTGAGATGGCGTTAGATACCGATGGGACTTGGCCGTCATGTATTAACTTGGCTCGTAAGAACTATGCGGTTATGGAGGCAAGTGGAAAAGTTAAGCTTACAGGTAACACAATTAAATCCAAAAAGTTACCATTATATATTGAGGCGTTTTTAGATAAAGGTGTTAAGATGTTGTTAGAGGGTAAAGGTCAAGAGTTTGTGGAGTGGTATTATACTTACATACAAAAAATCAACGATAAACAAATTCCGTTAATGCAAATCGCACAAAGAGCGAAAGTGAAACTGTCAATCGATGATTATAAAAAACGTTGTACACAAACAACAAAGGCGGGGTCATTAATGAGTAGGATGGCACACATGGAATTGGCGATACAACATAAACTAAACGTTAAATTAGGGGACGTAATTCATTATGTTAATAACGGAACAAAGGCGTCCCAAGGAGATGTTCAAAAAGTTAATAAACTTAAACGAGGATGGAGTTCTGAACAACTTCAATATTATTTCTCAGACCACGGAAAATATCCTGCCGACTCAATGACATCGATGATTCAAATCAATTGTTATAAGTTAGACCCAAAGGTTATTGAGGAAAACCCTGAAATGACGGGGGATTATAATGTTCCGAGAGCACTCACAACATTTAATAAAAGGATAGAACCATTATTGGTAGTGTTTAAAGATGAGGTACGTGATGGGTTATTAGTTACAAATCCTGAAGATAGAGGTTTCTTTACTAAAGAACAATGTACCCTAATCAACGGAGTTCCATTTAAAGAAGGGGACCAAGATACTTTAGAAGAAGTATTAACTTTATCTGAAGGGGAAGTTAAGTATTGGGATAAGAGAGGTCTTGACCCTGACTATATTTATGAATTAGCATCTGAAGGATGGGAAGAGTTTGTTTAATCAAGCTTTATCCCATCTGAGGATAGTATTAACCATACATCTTCTACAAATTGAAATTGTACACAAGACCCTTTCTCTAATAAGAGTTCTTCCCACTCCTCATCAATTAGACCAACATCAGGTTTAATTATTGTTTTAATTAAAGATTTAACCACAACATAATTATATTTTGTAGAATCCAAGACGACCTCAAAATTTTCAGAATCTCTAATAACAAGTAATAATTCTTTATTTAGTTTTTGAGTTTTTTCATGAGGTACTTCCACGCCATCTACAATAATTGTTGATGGGGTCATTCTTGTCTGATATCTGACAACATTTTTTCTTGGGGTAAAATTAATAGTTCTCATTAGATTACATATATTTGTCTCGGCATTGCGGTGAACTTTTTTTGTTTATTTAAGTTTTCCGCAAGTAACGCCTCTCGTTCCATAACTTTTTCTGGTTTCAATCTTGTTAACCTACCTTCGGCACCAATAAGTTCCTCGATTAATTTTGATTTTTCGTCTTTGGCTTCAGTCGCCAATGATGCGTAATCCATAGTTAATTCACTATCAGGTGTTTTAATGTTTCCACTAAATTTACCTCTCACTCTTGATAACGCCTCTTTAGCATATGCGAAGAACCATCTACGAATCCATATTTGGGAAGGATTATTTAAATCAACCCAATCAATTTTATCGAAAGGAACGTCTGACGGTAATTTAATAATATCAGGATTATCTTTTAGACATTTATCTCTATCGGCACCATCAACTTCATAGTAGTGGTACCAAACCTTACCTTTGGTCATAGTACCATTACCAAAGTCAAACTTACCACCAGGTGTATTCATCAAATGAATCGCCTTTTTACCGTCAGGTAATGCGGTTATTCTATAAGTCAAATCACCCGCAATTATTCTTCTTTGGATGTTGATTTCTTGCATTCTTAATAACATGTCAAAAGCTGGCATCATAAAGTATCCTCCCGCCATTCCTCCTCCTTGAGCAAGACCACCTCCACCACCTAATCCACCGCCAGCACCTAATGCTCCGAAAGACCATGGGTCAAACATAATATTATTTAATTCTGCGGGAGAAAACCATAAAAGTTCATTAATTTCTCTTCCTGCGGGAATTTCATACATTTGTTGATTCCTAACTAACTGTATATAATCTTTCTTTAAAACAGAATCACCGCCAGCCTGTAAACCAACGATTTTAGAATACGCGTAAGTATATCTTTCTTCGTAAGTCAAATTTTTTGTGATAAATGCTTTAGATAACGATTGAGTGTCTAAATTAAGATTATACAATGAGGTCCATTGAGATTCGATTAACCAATCTTGGACATATTGAGAATAGTCCTCAATAGACAGTGCAAGTAATGAATCTAACATCTCATCCTCAAGTTCAACACTTCTAAGTGGTGCTCCTAACAAGTGTTTTAGTCTTGTATATAATTGACTTCTTTCTGGTTCTGCGATAACTGCCATGATTTGTGTTTATATATAAATATCAATTTAATGTATAAATTAAATCTTCTTCAGGGAAAACATAAACTCCTTGAGTTATCTTTACCCGTTTATTACTGAAAATCAGCACTTCTTTATTTTTTTTGGTGAATACCATCCAATCAGTCGAGTACCTTTTAACTTGTCCTGTATCTAATACGATGATTTTACCTTCTTCTTGTTTGATTCGACTAAACGGTTTTATTTGAGCGGTGTTTGTCTTTCCATCAACAGTTACTTTACAGTCGATTCCACCAATCATATCCTCTTTATTACCCAATTCACCAATTTGCTCAACGTTATCGTCACCAAATTTTTTCTTTAATAAAACAACCGCATAATCTTCGGTTTTACCTCCTATATCGTGAGTAATCCCTAACGTCGCCATTAAATTTTGAAATGTCCCTGAGTGAGGGGTAAAAATTCTTGATTTATATTTATCTAACGCGTTAACAAATTTTTTGGTTTCACTAATTTGTTCAAAAGGTTTTAACCCAATAATTTTAATTTCGGGATTACCTTCATTAACCATAACTTTGTTAATATCCGTTAACAAAATACAAAAACAAGTATAATTGGTGTTGAGTTTATTAATCACCGACCTTCCCTCAATTTCTAAATCATAGATGCCCGACATTTGACCATCACCATATTCGTTTTGACCATAATAGTTATCGGGATAAATTTCTTGTAGTATCTTTTCAATACCGTATCTAAAAGTATTTTTAACTTTTGGATTAATGTTAAAAACAAATCTTATCGCCTCATTCATATCTCTACCACATTTTTCTGATTTACCCTCAGATAAAACTTCTCGTAATGAAACGGTTTCATCCATTTTTTTCTTTAACCTCATCCCCAATAATTGGTTCACAAATTTCCAATTAACACACTTCCAAAAATTCTGAATATATTCATCTTTCTTATTTCTGTATTTTAAATAATAGGCGTGTTCCCATAAGTCTAAACCTAAAACAGGGTAACCCCCATTTTCAACAACATTCATTAATGGGTTATCTTGGTTTGGTGTTGAGACAATCTTTAGGGTATTACGATTAGTTAAAACTAACCAAACCCATCCTGAACCAAATCGGTCTTTACAAACCTCCTCAAATTTAATTTTAAATTTTTGGAATGTCCCGAAGTCTTTCTTTATCTTATCTAAGATATCACCATTTGGTGTTTGTGTCTTTGGAGATAACATTTTCCAAAATAATGCGTGGTTAAATGCTCCACCAGCATTATTTCTAATTGTTTTATCGTACTTACCAATTGATTTGATAATGTCTTCTAACTCTAAATCACCATAGTCTTTTTTTGATAACGAGGAATTTAATTTGTCAACGTAACCTTTATAATGTTTGTTATAATGGTACTCCATTGTTTCCGCGTCAATAAACTGTTTAAGGGATGAATAGGCGTAAGGTAATTTTTCAATTCCTATTTTTTTCATTTCAGTCAAAAAAAGTTTTTGGTTGTCTTTTTTTTCCTCTACGATTAACTGTTCTGTTATTATGTTAATCTTTTCTTGTATTTTTTTCATATTATATAAATATGAAACTAACTCACATTATTAATCTTGTTCATTAACAACTCAACAAAATCACCCTTGTCTTCGATGTTATCACCCATTACGGTATCGATAATATTTTTCTTTTTAGATAACATATCGTAGATAACACCTTCGATGGTGTTCTCAAAAATTGGGTAATAAACTGAGACACTGTTTTTTTGTCCGTAACGATATGCCCTATCTTGAGCTTGGTCGTGGTCCGATGGAACAAACGACAAATCGTTCATAATAACCGCTTCACCAGCAGTTAATGTAATACCAACACCCGCGGCTTTTAAGTTCCCGACAAAGACTTTTATTTTGTCGTTCTCTTGAAATTGGTCAACGGCATATTGTCTTTGTGGTTTAGTACAAGACCCGTCTAAATAAACGGATTGTTTCCCAAAGTGACTATGTATTTTTTGTAATGTATCTGTAAAATTTGTGAAAATTATGACTTTCTTATCTTGGTCAATAATGTTTTGAGCTAGCTCAATTGTATCATTTATTTTTTCTTCGGCAATGACTTGTCTAACTTTCATTAGTTTAGAAAATTGCACGGTTAATGATGAGGATTCTTCTTTTTTATTTTTATACCAATCATAATACTCCCCCATCAGGCCTTCATATAACTTTGATTTTAATCTCAAGTAAATTGGTGAAATGATTTTATCAGGTAAATCTAACACCTCTGTTTTTAATCTTCGTAAAACTTGTCGAGAAGTCCTATCTCTCAATTCTTCCAAATTAGACGCCCCACTAACGTTCCAAATCTTACGGTTACCCGCTTTGAATTGATACCCTTGGCAATAACGAATCGCGTATGCCATCCAATTTTGAGCAACGGGACTTTCTATTAGGAACAATAGGTTATAATAATTCATCGGTCGTGAAGTCATTGGTGTTCCTGTTAACAACCAAAGTTTGTCTACACTTTTTACAAAACTATTAACTAACTTAGTTCTTTGTGCTTGACCGTTTTGAATATAATGGGCCTCATCAATAATAATTAATTCAAAGTTACTTTTAGAGATTAAAGAATTTTCTTTATCTTTTAAATCGTAAAAATTCTTTAGGATGTCGTAATTGACAATTACAAAATCGTGTTCCGTTGAGAAGTGTTTTCCTTCCGCAATGTAGACACTTCTATCTGTGTAGTTCTCTATTTCTCGTTGCCAATTAATCTTTAATGATGCAGGACAAATAATTAATATTTTCTTAGCCTTTGTTTCTAACGCAGCAATAATTGTTGAGGTGGTTTTCCCCAATCCCATATCATCGGCCAAAATAAAACGTTTTGACCCTGCTAATTTTTCTATCGCCTCTTTCTGATGGTTAAGAGGTGGTCGGTGATTATATTTTGAATAATCTATCTCCACCTTTTCTGTCTTATGAGTTTTAAGTAATGCACCTTTAGGTAACCAAAAGTCATGAATAGTCTCCCCTGAAAGAACTTTCCCCCAAACATGATAAGACTTCTCTTTTTCCGCTAAAAGTTTTTCAACCCAAACTTCTTTAGGGATTTCGGTATATAATTTTTCATCAGCAATTTTCTTTGCAAAATAGGGGTCCAAGTCAACCCATTTTTTTGCTACCTTAGGTGAGGTTTCATGAAAATTTATAATGTATTCTGATTGTGCTCTTGTGGGATAAAACTTTTTGTTGGTTTCCTTTTGAACTTTTAATTTCAGAATATAATTGTTAGCACCTGAATACGTGTCAAGTATCGACAACGCTTTTTGTTCAATCAAATTGATTGTACTTCCTGTGGTAATATTATCCAAAGATTAATGTTTTACCTAACAATAATGAATCTTTTAATATTTATCAATAAAAGAAAATTTATATGAGTGATTTAAGAGTACCCATAACAAGAATTGGGAAATTTTTTGGGTCCGAAGATTATGATTTGGAAATCCGATTTGGAGAAGAATGGTTGTATGGAGATATGAACTTCACCTTAGTATTATATAGAATTGATAAACAAAAAAGTAAAACAGATAACGTTTACGGAGAAACAGTGTCTGACGGTATTAAATTTTTACCTCCAATCGAATTTAAAGGACACGTTCAAATTATGGCACCTGAGAATAAAAACTTAGGTAATTCTAAAATTGAACAGTTTGAGCCAGGTAATTTAAAAGTTTCTGTGTATCAAAAACAATTGGACGAATTAGGTATTGATATTAATTTTGGTGATTATATTGGATACTACGAAACTGAGGATAGAGTTAGATATTATACGGTGAATAACGATGGAAGGGTAATATCTGATACTAAACATAGTTACGCGGGGTACAAACCGTTTTATAGAAGTATAATAGCATCGCCAGTCACAAATAATGAGTTTAGAGGGTTATGATAAAAATATGTAAAATATGTAATATTGGTAAAGAATTTACCTATTTTGGTGTGGAAAAAAAATCAAAAGATGGATTAAGGTCGTCTTGTAAAGAATGTAGGAAAATTGAATCAAAAAAAAGATATACTGAAAATAAAGAATATTTTATCCAATATAACCAATTAACTAAAGAATCTCGTAAAATTAGTAAGAAAAAATGGTATGATAATAATCGAGAAAAATCTAATATTTTATCGTCTATCTGGTTGAAAAATAATCCTGAAAAAAAGAAAAAAAGTGCTAATGTTTATTATTTAAAAAATAAAGAAAAAATTAAAGAATATAAGAAAAAATGGAATAAAAAAAATACAACTTATATGACTGACTACGATAAAAAAAGGAAAATAATTGACCCAATATATAAATTATGGAAAAATATTAGAACCAGAACAAATTACTATCTTACATTAAAAAATGTAAATAAAAACAACTCGACTTATGAATTAATAGGTTTAACTCCTAACGAATTAAAAAGTCATTTAGAGAATAAATTTGTTAAAGGAATGTCTTGGGATTTAATGGGAAAACATATTCACATTGACCATATTATTCCGTTATCTTCAGCTAAAACTGAAGAAGAGATTTATAAACTTTGCCATTATACAAATCTTCAACCATTATGGGCGAAAGATAATTTAAAAAAAGGAAATAAAATATAATGGACATACTAATTACAGAATCACAAATAGACGTATTACGAAGAGTACATGAAATAAGTGACCTTGTTGATTATGTTATACATCATTTGAATAATGATATTAAAAGTGGTGGTCCAGGTAATAAACCCGACAATTTTGGAGTATATGAAAATTGGGTATCCCAAAGAGTTGGTACTATATTTATAAGTATATATCCTAATATTGATTTTAAAAGACTTGACTTTTTAAGGGTTGTGTCGGGAGCATATAATGATAAACTAAAAAGAGGGTTCAAAGACTCTAGAAAGAACTAATGAATATATTAATTACAGAAGAACAAAAGAAAATGATTCTTGAAACTGTCACAAATAAAGAAATAATTTGTGACAAGTGTGGATGGTCTTGGGATTTATCAGATGGTGGTAAAGACCCATATATTTGTCATGAATGTGGTTACAATAACTCTGAAGAAGATTACCGAGGAAAACGTGTTATGGTTTATTATAATTTACACAAACATACTTTTTCTGTAACATATAAATCAATAGTTATATTACATGCCGATTATGTTAAACTAAAGGATGTTGAGTTCCGAGTTAGACAAGGGGGTAAAGAAAAAGTTAGAGACGAGGAAAGAAAAAATGTTCACGCATTTGTTATTGGTAGATTAGTAGATTATTGTAAGTTCCCTTGTGACAACATCCCAAAAGAATCAAACGATAAAATAGTGACTTATGACCCATACAAATACGATAGTTTTGTTTATAAAGGGACAGAAGAACCCGTATACAAAGCCAAAGAGGTTGACATGATTAACCAAAAAAATAAATTATTCGTAATTAACGAAGTAAGAAAGTTTTAAGATGTCGTTACCTAAAAAAATAAAGAAAGATATTCCTTTAACCGAATCTAAAACTCTTCTACCAAGAAGACGGGAGTTGGTTGATAAAATTAATAAGGATGGAACCTATCTACCTAAATCATTACTACATGCTGATTTGGATGGTGGATTTTTAGAGTTTGTTAAGAACGAACTAAAAACCGTAATTGATGGTAAAGTAATACCAACAATTGATATTTTAGTGACTACACAGAATTGGAGTCAATTTACTGAGACGTGGAATTTACAAAATCTCGATAAGAATGTCGAACCACCATTTATTACAACGGTAAGAGTTCCTGAAGTAAAATTTGGTACAAACCCCGCAGTACTTTATAATATCCCAAATAGACGACAATATTTTTATGCCCAAGTACCAACATGGGATGGACAAAGAAATGGTATGGACATATACAAAATACCTCAACCCGTTCCTGTAGATATTTCATACACTGTTAAAATAGTTTGTAACAGAATGAGAGAAATCAATGAATTCAATAAAAACGTCATAGAGAAATTTGCATCAAAACAAGCCTACCAAGTTATTAAGGGTCATTATATTCCTATTGTTATGGGTAATATCTCTGACGAATCTGTTATGGAATTGGAAAAAAGAAAATTTTATATCCAAAGTTATGAGTTCACCTTATTAGGTTTTTTAATTGATGAAAACGAATTTGAGGTTTCACCTGCGGTTTCGAGAGTTTTACAAGTTGTTGAATTTGATACAAATACCACAAAAAGACGAGTTAAGAAAGATATTAATACAGGTGGTAATGAAATTGATGTATTGTTTGTTGTTGGTAATAATGTTAACTCACAAATATTTGATTATACCACAAATATAATAATTGCGACCCCAACTAACGTTGATAGTTTTGATGTTTATATTAACAATGATTATTATGGTTCCGATTTAACAGAAATCCAAATAAATACTGATGATAAGTTAAAATTTGTGATTGTTAAAATAGATGTTACCTTAGAATCAATAATTAGGTTATTTGGTAACCCAATTTAATTCTCACCGTATACGTCAGGTTTCTCCTTACACTTCTCAACTATCATTCTTTCTAAGAATCGATACATTTTAATTCCCTTCTTTTCACAATAGGTCTTTAGGATATTATGAGCCTCAATTGATATCTTTAGATTCTTTATTTTTTTTACTTTATCGTCCATGGTAGAAAAAAGGTAGAATTTATTCTACCCAATTTATAAATACTTACTACAAAGTAAAGTATTTTGGTTTTTTTTCTAATATTTATCTATAAAATAAATTAACAAGCTAAAAGAAAAAAAATAATGGCAACAAACAACAAAGTATTCGTGTCTCCTGGAGTGTATACCTCTGAAGTTGATTTGAGTTTTGTGGCACAAAGTGTAGGTGTTACAACTTTAGGTATTGTTGGTGAGACTCAAAAAGGTCCCGCTTTCGAACCTATCTTTATCAGAAACTTCGATGAGTTTTCATCATATTTCGGGGGAACATCTCCTGAAAAATTCATAAACACACAAATTCCTAAATATGAAGCGGCGTATATCGCAAAGGCTTACTTACAACAATCTAACCAATTGTTCGTAACAAGAGTATTAGGTTTATCAGGTTATGATGCGGGTCCATCTTGGTCAATCACTACAAAAGCAAACGTTAATCCAAAAACAGTTGAGTTTGATTGTATATCAGGTGTGACTGTTGACTGTGTATTTGAATGTACGTTACCTCACGTTATTAGTTACTCAATTCCGTTTACGGGTTGTACTAATAGTGTTAATAGTATTTCATTTACAGGACCTATTCCATCAGAAATAGTTGCTAAATTAAATTTACCGTATGAAAACTTTAATGGTAGTACTGGTACATTATATCAAGATATGACAAATCAAATTTTTGATATTATAAACGCAACTAATCCATATATTGCAGAAACAACTAACATTAATTATTACGGGCCTATTTCAGGTGACGTATATAATTCACTATCACCAATTTTCACGGCAGAAACAAACGTATTTGACGTTGAGAATGTTGATGAGAGTATGATTAATTACGCGGCACCACAAAACGACCCTTGGTATTACGCTTTATTCGATAATGTAGGAAATGCGGTTTATAGTGGTTATTCTTTTTGGTCAATTGTTACGGAGTTAACGGAAGTAATTAGTACAACAACAACAACAAGTACTTTACCGACACCAACCCCAACACCTGACCCTTGTAACCCAATTCCAACAGGAACAACAACAACTACCACATTACCTAAACCAACAAAATGTTATACAGGTGTTTTAACAGGTCAAATCTACATATATAAAGGTGAAGCTTTCACAGACTTTGATGATTTAGTTGTTGCGACTTTACGTTCAAGAGGATTAGCAACATATGGTGCAGATAACGGAGCGGTTTATGAAGTTCCAGGTGGTGTTAATGCGTATAACGAATTTGACGGTCATAATGTACAATTAGATTGTACAGGAGCGTATTCAGGGGTAACTAAAAACCCATTCTCAACATTTGGTATTAATGTAATAGATAAAGACGGTAATCCGTTCTTCTTTGAAACGTCATTATCAAATTCAGACAGTAAGTACATTTCTAAAGTGTTCGGACAATCTAATTTTGCAAAACCAAGAACGGTTGTTCCATTGTTTGTAGAAGAGAGATTCCAAGCATTATTAACTTATGGATGGAGAAAAGGATATATCAGAGGTTTAAATTGTGAGTTAACGGCATTACCTGACGCAAGACAAGGTGTTGACCCAACATCAATCGCTTGGTATCTTGAAAAATACCAATCACCGACATCACCATGGGTTGTGTCTGAATTGAGAGGTACAAAAGTATATAACTTATTTAAATTTACTACGATTGCTGATGGAGATGACGCAAACATTGAAGTTAAAATCTCAATCGCAAACATCTCATTTAACAATGGTACTTTTGACGTAATTATTAGAGATTTCTTTGACTCAGATAATAGTCCTGTAGTTCTTGAGAAATTCACAAACTGTTCTATGGACCCTAATGATAATAGTTTTATCGCTAAAAAAATAGGTACATTAGACGGGGAATATGCTTTGAACTCTAAATTTGTTATGATTGAACTTAACGAGGACGCTCCAATAGACGCATTACCTTGTGGATTTGAAGGCTATAACTTTAGAGAGTATGCAGGTGTTAGACCTCCATTCCCAATATATAAAACAAAATACGATTACCCAGGTGAAGTTGTTTATGACCCACCATTTGGTTTATCATCAGGAGCTGATGATGTTGTAAGAAGTGCAGGAGACAATGTTCGTAGAACTTATCTTGGTATTTCCGACACAGTTGGTTTTGACGTTGACTTCTACACATATAAAGGTAAACAATTACCGTTAGATGTTTGTACAGATGTTTCAGGTGATGAATGGGCATATAAGACAAGAGGTTTCCACATGGATATTAACGCAAGTGGTATTACAATACCAAGTTATTTTTCTACAAGTGGTACCCCAGCGTTCTTCGTAGGTTCGGCACCATTTACTTCAGACCCTGATAACGAAGCGAATCCGTATTACAGATTATACGCACGTAAATTCTCGTTATTATGTCACGGAGGTTTTGATGGATGGGACATCTACACTGAACACAGAACAAATGCTGATAGATTCGTATTAGGTAAGATTGGTTATAGAAATGGGTCATGTCCTTCATTCAAATACCCAACGGCTACAGGATGGGGAGCGTTTAAACAAATCACTGTTGGTAACAACGGACAAGATTGGGCAAACACTGACTATTACGCATACTTATTAGGACAACAAACATTCTCTAACCCTGAGGCGGTTAATATTAACGTATTCGTTACTCCAGGTATTGATTATGTAAACCATTCTAACTTAGTAGGTGACGCAATCGAAATGATTGAGTACAACAGAGCGGATTCAGTTTATATCTGTACAACTCCTGACTACAACATGTTTGTACCGTCAACAGGTGACCAATTAGATATGATTTATCCACAAGAAGCGGTAGACAATTTGGAAACTGCGGGTATCGACTCAAACTATACGGCAACTTATTACCCATGGGTTTTAACAAGAGATACTGTAAATAACACACAAATCTATATCCCTGCTACGGCTGAGGTGACAAGAAACTTGGCGTTAACAGATAATATCGCATTCCCTTGGTTCGCTGCGGCGGGTTACACTCGTGGTATCGTAAGTGCTATTAAAGCGAGAAAGAAACTTACCCAAGAAGATAGAGACGTTCTTTATAAAGGTAGAATTAACCCAATCGCAACCTTCTCTGATGTTGGAACCGTAATTTGGGGTAACAAGACTATGCAAATTAGAGAATCTGCTCTTGACAGAATCAACGTAAGAAGATTATTGTTACAAGCTCGTAAATTAATTTCAGCGGTTTCAGTAAGACTATTGTTTGAACAAAACGATGAGAAAGTAAGACAAGATTTCTTGGATGCGGTTAACCCTATCTTAGACGCTATTAGAAGAGACAGAGGTTTATACGATTTCCGTGTGACAGTTTCTTCGGATGTTGCTGACTTGGATAGAAACCAATTAACAGGTAAGATTTATATCAAACCGACTAAATCTCTTGAGTTCATAGACATCACGTTCTATATTACTCCAACAGGTGCATCGTTTGATAATATCTAAAAATAATTTTAAGACAAGTCGACATAAAACTCGACTTGTCTTTATTTATTAAGTAAACAACATGTTAAAACATAAAAAAAGAATTATAGAAGGTATTGATGAAGAGGGTAGCCCCGACATGAAATACTACGCCTTTGATTGGGATGATAATATTATGACCATGCCAACTAAAATACTTTTAAAAGATGAAGACGGTGATGAAGTAGGAATGTCTACTGAAGATTTTGCCGAATATAGAATTGATATCGGTAAAAACCCTTTTGAATATGAAGGCCACACTATTGTAGGTTTTGGGGAAGAACCTTTTAAATACTTTGGTGTAAAAGGTGATAGACAATTTATTATTGATTCTTTATTAGCCAAACCAGGTCCTGCTTGGAGAGACTTTGTTGAAGCAATTAACAACGGGTCAATTTTTTCGATAGTCACTGCGAGGGGACATACCCCAAGTGTTATTAAAGAGGCGTGTTACAATCTTATTGTATCTAACCATATGGGAATTAGTTCAAATGAATTAGTTAAAAATTTGGAAAAATATAGGGATTTAGCTGATGAAGGTGAAATGTCTAAAAAAGACATGATTAGAGAATATCTTGATATGTGTAAGTTTTATCCTGTATCTTATGGTGAAGGTTCTGCGACCAACCCTGAAGAAGGTAAAATTAAGGCTTTAAAAGAATTCGTCCAATTTGTTAGGGAGATGGCCTCAAAGATTCACAAGAAAGCGTTTCTTAAAAACAAAGTAACTAATAATTTTGTACCTACAATAGGATTTTCAGATGATGATATAAGAAATGTTGAAAAAGTTAAATCAGCATTTGAAAAAGAACCAGATAATATAATTAAAACCTATTCAACTGCAGGAGGAATAAAAAAAGCATATTAACTAGGTAATTTATACTAGAAAGATTAAAATAAAAAA
>Ga0209084_1001020_pt1 | contig 24706 bp, 23 predicted proteins | sample C_130820_MF_Meta_FD_187309 | JGI IMG/M metagenome (GOLD analysis project Ga0209084, IMG submission 187309) | Freshwater microbial communities from Lake Croche, Canada to study carbon cycling - C_130820_MF_MetaG (SPAdes) (version 2) | ecosystem: Environmental > Aquatic > Freshwater > Lake...
CTCTCACGATGCAAGATGTTGCCGACCGATTCAACGATGATCTCGCGCAAAGGGGCTCGCAGACCCGATTCGACGTTGCTCGAGTCGACGATCTCGCTCTCAGTGCTGAACTGAGAACCGTCTACCCGGAAGACAAACCAATTGGTGCGCTGCGATCGGTTTTTGATGCGACCTAGATCAACAGCAACAAGTTTCGACCGGCCTAGAACCCCCGAACTACCCTCACTCCATGGCTTCCGGGCCACTGATCGGCTGCGGTCGGAAATGCAGCTGGACCCTCAGCGGATCGACATGCCTCCGTCGACGCTGATCACCTGGCCGGTCACATAGGTCGCCGCAGCCACATCGAGGATCACCCGGGCCACCTCGATCGACTCCCCGGACCGCTGGAGCGGGGCGGAGTTGGCCACCTGTTCGTGCAGCTCGTCCCATCCGGCGGTCCATGGGGTGCGGATGAGGCCGGGGGCCACTGCATTCACGCGGATCGCCGGGGCGTACGTGTCGGCAAGCACGACAGTGAGATGGTTGAGCGCGGCCTTCGACACTGCGTACGGGATCGACGCACCGGCGGAACGGAGCCCGGCGAGCGAGGTCACATTGACGACGCTGCCATCGCCCGCGGCTCGCAGATGAACAGCGGCGAGCTCAGTGAGGCGGTGGGTACCGATGACGATCACGTCGAAGATATGGGCGAAGACCTCGTCGGTAAGCGGGGTGCTGCCGATGTCATGGGCTCCCCCGTTGTTCACCAGCACATCAAGACGACCGAAGTTCTCGATCGTGGTGTCGATAAGTCGGGTGCAGTCAGCCGGATCGCTGATGTCGGCCTGCACGTAGATCGCCCCGGGCAGTGACGCGGCGACCGCCTCGCCGGCGTCGACCGAGGAGGAGGAGTTGATGACGATGCGCTGCTCGTGGCCCGCGAGTTCGCCGCCGGCGAGGTGGCTCGTGCCACCGCGGATTTCGTACGTTCCACCTATTCGGACATTGATGACGCCCAGCGCGCCGAACTCGATCGACGACTCGAACTGTTCGGCGAGCGGGCCTACTACTTCACCGTCGAGGAGGATCCGGCGATCGCCGGTCGGTACCTCGCCCTCGAGCACTGCGAGCCCGGAACACTTGGTCGGGCGCTGTGGGACTTCTACATCGAACGGGGGTTCCTGTTCCCCGGTCAGGTGGGGGCGGCCAATCTCGAACTGGCCCTGCACGACTGGGGTCATGTGCTCTACGGCTACGGCACCACCGGCATCGGTGAGGTCCAGGCCGCGGCGTTCAAGGCGGCATCCTCGGAGTTCCATGGTGTCGACCTGCAGTTTTTCGGCACCTTGATGATCTTCCAGAGCGCACTGCTCACCAGTTATGTGACCGGCACCCATCCCCAAAGCGAGATGGAGGTCCCCGATGCCGAGTGCCGGGTGGCCGATGCCATCCGACGGGGTCGGGTATGCACGCTCGACCCGTTCACCCCCGATCTCGACTTCTTCGACCATGTCGACGAGGACATCGACGAACTCCGGGAACGCTGGAACATCGTGCCGGCGGCCGTGGGCGTCGACTGCCCCTGTGCGGTGCGCGCCCGCTGACCCGCTCATCACGCTTCAGCAAGTACTCGAAGGAGTTTCCGGTCCTCCTGGAACCGGTCGCCGTATCAACGTCCTACTGAACCACCGAATCGTTCGTGGAGTTGCCGAAGTGCTCGCTCGGAAAGTTCCTCTTCCGGGTAGTAGCGCTCGAACAAGGCAACAGCAGCTTCGGCATCTTGGATCGCACATGCGTCAAGTAATCGATCGATGTCTTGAGAATCACGTCGTCCGCGTGCAGCAAACAGCTTCATCGCGAGCAGCAACTGCGCGCCTGCAACTCGGATAGCAACGCCATCGCGGACGTCGAGATTGGTCCAGTCATCGGGTGTATCGAAGTGGGACGCGAACTGCTTGACGTTGTCGTTCAACCAGTTCTCCGGCCACCCATGGCGGTACGCGATTGTGCGCGCTGCATTCTCGACATCAGGGTTCGCTCCGTACATCGCGTCGACGTCAGTGGTCGTAGTTTCTCGATCAAATGCCACCGAGATCGCAGCGCCGCCCACCACCCTGATCTGAATCTTCATTCCGGAGCGAACCAATTCATCGGCAAGTTCGGTGAGGGCGGCGATGATTGCCTCTCGGTCGAAGATGACATCCATCAGACGCTTCCGAGTTCGCGATGCGCGAGGAACACTCCGCGACGTCGAAATGCTGGCGGCGTTTCGTCGGCGATGGTCGCGCTCGCATATGGATCGGGGATCCACGGTTCGTCAAGCACGCGCTCGGTTGCATTCAGCCACTCCGGTAGCAACCCGCGATCTTCGAGGAAGTGCTCGACGATCGCAGCGATAGCAGCGTCGATGCGCTCGTCTCCTGTCAGTGGAGGAGTTGCGAGGCAGAGAACGACGCGGGTCGATGCATCGGAGGCAGAGAGGCCATCGGCGAGCGACATCAGCGCCCGGAACGCAGAGTCGGTGTCACTTGCGGCGATCCCCGGCACCGTCGAGTCGCGAATTGCCAGCGCCACCGCAGCTGCCGTGGGGTAGCGAGTGGGAACTGCAGTCAGCTGCCAGCCAAGCGCGCCCAATGAATGCTCGAGCGTGGATACCCCCGGGTCATGAACCTCCCGCTCGATCTCCGAGATGCGCGAGGGAACGGTTTCGGCCCGGCGGGCCAGGCCACGGCAGGAAACACCTTCGGCCAGGCGGGCCTGTCTGAGCAGTGTTCCTGCAACACTCACCTGATCTCCCTTGCGTTCCGGTATTCCGTTACATTTTACGTGATTGTCGGGAATCCCACAAGGGCCAATTGCCCTTGAGGTCTCTCCGGTCCAGGTGGTTCATCCGGGGGCCTGCTCGGCATGCGCGAAGCCTCCGAATCGATGCACCACCAAGTCTCTTTCACCACACGGAAGGCCCCTGCGCCCAACATTGATTCAAATTGCTCTCAATAGAGCGGATTGGGACAAATCGACCTCGGAAGATTCAGTCCGGGCGGAGATGCTCAACCGAGCCGACACGCGGAGACGCGAGAGTCCACATCTCCCATGATCGGTGGTAACGGTTACTTGCGCTCGTGGAGCGCATCAGCAATTGCGTGAAGGATCTGAGCGTCCGTTGATCCGTTGACTAGATAGTCGAGACACCCTTTGCCGGTCGACAAACAAACCCTAGCCACAAAGCAACTTTCGACCGGCCTCAAACCCCCGAACTAACCTTCCCCCATGGCTTCCGGGCCGTTGCGCCGAGTTTCGCGCCACGTTCCGCGCCATCCCCGCCCTCGTGGGGATGGCGCGTAATTCCAAACCCGCAGGTCAGCGGATTTACTGAAATTGCCGGTGGAACGCGTTTCGGCGAAATGTGGAACGCAGCTGGTTTCAACCCAATGCGCCAGAGATCCTGACTCCATGCTCCTTCGAGGATGAGTTGCCAACTCGTTGACTACTCTTTCGAGGTATGCGGATCGGTATCGGCGGCGGAAACCGGCTACTGCGTGGCGGAGTGAACGTAGGTCGCGGGGGTGTCCGGGCCGGGGTCGGCGTCGGACCGTTTCACGTGGCAGGCGGCGGAGGACGGCGGCGCGGAAGATCTTCGGGAGGATCTCCCGACTGGGATGAAGCCGCGGACGCCTTTGGTCCGGTCTTCATAGGCATCTTCCTCGTCATGCTGGCTTTGATCAGCTACGCACTTGTGGGATCACTCGTCCTTGCCTCAGTCGCACTTCTCGCCGCCGTTCGTCCGACGCTTGTGAGCAGGAGGATCCCCTCAAAGCGTCTCAGGAGTGCGCTCGGGATTTCCGACTGGCGAATTTCCAGAACACATGCCTTCGGCCTCTGCGCGCTTGTGGTATCTCTCGAGGTCTTGTTCGTAGCCTCGAACATCGGCCTGTCGCTCCTCACTACGGGAATACGTGGCGACCACGGCCTCGGGGATACCGGAGTCTCGAATTTCTGCGGCTCAGCGCTTGTTGCGAACCTTCTGGTTTCCTTGCCGCTCATTCTTCTGACCTGTGCGATCTTGGTCCTGAGGACCTCCGACTCAGACAATTGGGAACGTGCCATTCACCGCCCGGGGCCTGCCGGAGGTCTGGCATCAAACGCTCAAGCGCTAATAGTGAGTTCACTTGGCGGAATTGCCTACGGGATCATTGTCGGCATAGTTGGCGACCAACTGCTCTACGACTACTACTCGCATCTCGGCGAACTGATTCGAGACCTACCTGGATTGATCGCCGCGGGGATCTGCCTCACGATCGCCATTGCTTATTCCCGCCACGATTCGAATGAATGGTCGCTCTACCTTGCGATACCGATCGCGCTGAGCAGTGGCGCGATCGCATTCGATTCCGCTGTCAACCTAGAGGGCAACTTCGGTGTCGTCGTGGGAACAGGCCTCATCATCGTCCTCTGCTCGATCACCATGCTTGTTTACGCTCTCATAGCAAATCGGAACCAGCTGCTCTGGTGGCCGTCATTCCGCAAGTCCAACCAATCCGTTACTGCATGGATCTGTACGTTTTCCCTTCTCGCAGCGCTTTGGCGGAGTAACCCCTACTCAATTGGCGCAATCCTCGCTGCGCTCGGCCCTGCGTACGTGTCAGCGGTGCATGTGTCACGAATCATTACGGCAATGACGGTGGGTTCTATTGCCGCAATCGCCCTGCGTTTTACGGCAGTTGCAATTGACTATTACAACGGTTCTTGGGATCCGCTTGGAGTCATCTTCCTTCTTGCTGCTGCTGCCACGGGATTGGTGATGATCAGGGAGAACCGGAGTGTGGACCGCTCGGATTCGCTCCTCCCTGTCGGAGGAGTCTTGCCTGCGCCCGGTCTCATCAGTCGGAGAAGAGACAAGACAACGAGACTGTCGGCATCCGAAGTCAAGAACGAGGCCGTTCACGTACCCCGGGCTACAAACTACGCCGAGGGAAGACAAGGTTCCGACGGATCCCCAACCGCCGATCAGGACATCGATGATCCTGTTACTCCAGCAAATCTCGACAATACCGAGACGTTGATCTGTACCGAATGTGGATCCGAATGGACCCGAATCCGCACCAGGGGCCGAAAGCCTCTTCGGTGTCCCACCTGCAGAGGCTGAGCGCGGACTTACAGCAAGTCCTACATCCTTCCGGCCCAGGCGCCCCGGGCACAAAGAATGTCAACCAACCATGCAGCAGACCCCCTGCCACCACTCCGGACCTATTTGAAAGTCGCTCATTCCAGTTCGCCGCCTTGGTTTCGTATTGAAAAAGTGGTCGCACAGCGCTACTTCACAAACTGAAGAGCGGGTCGTGATCCCATTCGTCTCGCTGTATGCACGCAACGGCTCGCAAAGTCGAACACAAGCCGGGCTTCAAGGGAGCTAAATCTCTACGTGCTGACACCGAATTACCCACTGCTAGGCGGACCATCGTCAGCCCTTGGGTGCGCTTTTCAAAATTCTCCAGACCGCTACTGCAAATCCGGTCGTGCCAGCTGGAAGGCCCACCTTGACTCCCAGTTCCTTAGCGGCGGTCTGCTGCTGCTTCGGATCTCGAATCGCCTCTCGCCACGGGGTGGGGACTAGTGCGGATCGCGATGATTCAATGCCTAGGGGAGCGTGGAATTCTTCGAGGATTTCCGCCGCCGAGTTGAGACCGTTGATCACTAAACGTGCTGCTCCTGCGTGAACCAAGACGTTCCCGTTGACGATGGCACCTGCAGCATCCATCTGGTCGATCAGCCCTGCTGTGACATCAAGTACGACAGTTCGCCGCCGTTCGAGAGCGGTCCAAATCCCTAGCCGGTGACCATCAAGATTCTCCGGGGCTGTCGCTAGGACGTGATCGAGTTCAACGATTTGAAATTTGTCTAGTAGTTCGAAACATCGAGTGAGAACTGCGATCCACACAGCAAAGTCGTTCTCAATCCCCTTTATGGCCTTTTTCAGCTCGCCGGGCTTACTCATGGCTTTGACCTTCTCCGTGATGGCTCTGAGCGCGAATAACGCTTCTTCTTGAACGTTCATGATCGCGACGGATTCACCGCTCACCTTGTCCCACAGCGTTGTCGGGTCCCCTCCGCTTTTGTGAATCAGCAGCGCTTCGTCAATGGCTGCTGCGGCGCTGCCCATCTTCGCAAGCACGCGGTCGCGCTGTGCGCGGCGCACGTCGTCAAGTTTCCGATCTATCTGGACAAGAAGTGCCTTGAGTTCCTGCGCTTCAGCCTGACGAGCGAACTGGGTCATGAGTCCGCCTAAGCCGGAGAGTACGGCGGGGTTGAGAAGCAACGAGGCCGGACCGTCCTCAACTTGGAGCCACTTAAGCGAATGCTTCCCCGTTTCACCGAGCATTGCGTAACTTATGCCCGGGGTTTTCGTCGGCATCAGACCCCCCGCATCCTGAAGCCGCTGGCGATATTCCGGCGTCAGCTTCAGGTACATCACCGACTGCTCGACGATGCCCGACGCGGTATCCATCAGATCGGAACCCAGGTTCAACGCGCTTCTGAGTTTGCTGAGATCGAACTCTTGGGCCATCGACAACAAGCCCTCTCGACTCAAGAATCGTTTAACTGCAGACCGATCACCACGAACGACAATGCCCTCGCCATCGCTGAATAGTTCAATCTCATCCGTCATCGTCCGCCCTTTCGTTTCGTCAGGCAAGAGTACGAGACCAAGTGAGACGTTCGGCGATTCGACCTAACGAAAGGGCTATCAGCGGTTTGGATTACCGGGTGGAGGCCTAAGCCAAGATGCCCGCCCATCAACGACCTGAAACTCGGAGTCGTCGCTGAGGCCGATTCGGAACCCTCCGGCGATAGCGGCCTTCTGGGTAACAAGGGAAGGTCGAATCCCCAATCGCAGGACCCTACTGAGGTCTTTCGCCGGAAATGTGTCCCCGACCTCAAGAGACGCAAGGATTGCAAGTGCCGAATCGAGCGAAATCTTCGTTGGTCGATTTTCGAGAGGTATAGCTACCGGCCGTTTTTGTTCGCTCGAAAAATCGATTGAAACTTCAGATTCCGCCAACAATTCGTCTCCCACCACTTCTTCCCAAGCAGCTTGAATCCGAGCCATTGGAGCATCCATCAGCGACCGAAGCGTCCGTGGATCAAACGTTGAACTTGCAAGAATGATGCTCTTCTCATCCGTAGAAACCGACATGTAGGAGTCCATCATCACGTGAGTCTTCGTGGTGGCCTTGTTCAGGGCCGCGGCAACCCCGAGGCCTACTGCGAACCCCGTCAGTCCGAACCCACCGCCACCCCAACCGCCGCCGGACTTCATCACGCTTGCGCCGGAACCCCCGAAGTCCATGCCGGTGATCGAGCTGAGAGGCCACACCTCGTGCGAATGTTCGAGGAATACGTGAAGATGATGTTCATTGAAGATCATCGTGCAGAACTCACCCTCGGTAGCGCCAAAGATCCCGGTGGAGCCAGCCAACGTACCGTCAATCGACCTCCGCTCGACGTCCACCCACTGAGTCACCACAAAGTCGTAATTGCTGCGATACCAATCGGCAGCCGGGCGCGAGCCGAGTCGCCATGATGAACGGCTACTGGTGCGATTGCACGCATAGCACTCCATCGATTTTTCGAGTTCTGCACCAGCTGGATAAGCACGCGCGTCCTGGCAGTTCGAGCAGGCAGCAAACTGAATTGCGGTCTTGCACACCTCGCACATGCAAGAGGTGAGATTCTGCCCTACGCCATTTGCTGCTCCGCAGCATGGACAAAAAACGATCACCAGACCTGCGTCGACACCTGGATTTCTCTTCGCCATCTACTGTCCGCACTTTCTGATCGCCATATTCTCCCCAACGTATCTCGCGTGAATAACGCACGAGACAAAACAGCGTCCGCTAAGTCGATTCCTAGGCCCCTCGTCATGCAGTTCTGCGGAGGTGATTCGTGTGCGCCGGACCCGGTAGCGGTAGACGCATGAAGCGGAAGTCTTTGTCCTGCTCTGATTTTGCCTAAATCCACTACGTTTCTCCCCGATGGAAATCAACGGCGTAGCAGTAGGGCCTGGGGCGATTCTGGCGGAGATAGACCTCAAGGGAGTATCGCTCCCGGGGGTCAACCTCCGCGGCGCAAATCTCCTTTCAGCAGATCTTTCGAAGGCGAACTTGGAGGGAGCAGACCTCACTGATTCGATCCTGACGAAAGCCAAGTACTCGGGGAGATTCCCTGCATTCAAAGTCAAACATGGCGGTTCACTCGGTGGGCGCTGAATCCCTACGTGCCAGCACCATGAATTGGTGATTCGCCCAATGCGGCGGGGTTCGGGACTCTCATTTGCCTATATTCCCGAGATGCAAATGGTCGGAGCCTGCACAGACTTGAAGCGCCCACTTTGGATAACAGCGCTGCTGCTCGTATCCACTCTCCTGCTGGTGACCGCAGGGTGTGGTGCCTCAGACGGTTCGGTTTCGGCGCGGTCAACGAGCGATGAGGTTCTCTATCAGTATTTCGTCGCCCTGCAAGCGCGAGAGTTCGCAGCCGCTAGGGCGCTCGCGTCCACCGGCTCTCCGGCTGCCCGTTACGTGGCGGTCGAGGACGGTATAGTTGCTGCTACATTCCAGGGGACAGGCAGGTACGGGGTTTCCGAGGTGTCCTTCGAAGCTGGCCAGGTGAATACGTGTTTCCCTGGCAATTCTGGTGTGGCCCCCTGCGCACGTTATTCAACGCCAGTGCTTGACCCGAGCGGGAAGCTTGTCGACTTCACCTTCTCGGACCAATCAAAACTTTCCGAGCGCGTTCTACTCGCAACACCTGAACAGCAAGAAGCTTTTGGCGGAGTTGTGCGGGTATTTCCATTCATTAGGATGGGAGGCACGATGGTCATCGCCGTTGAATATGAGGCAGGAGCGGAAGCACTTTCCATTCCCCTCAGTCCGAAGGTTTTCTTCACGGGTCCGGATCGAGTTCAATACGCACCCACATCAGCGATGCAGCCAGACATCTACGACCTCCAGCCCGGCAATAGTCAAACCAGGACTTTCTGGTTCAACCAGCCACAATTACCCGGCGACTTCCAGGTTGAGGTCCGAGGTGGGCCGAATGAGACGGTATCAATGCTGCGTTTCCAGATAAAGCACTACTCGTAGCCTGACAAGAGCGGCTCGCATCGTCGTGGCATGTTCGTAGGTGTGCGATGGCGGAGGGACCGATTGCCGCATAGCCCAGCCGCACATCATGGAGATTCGACATGGATCCTCAATCGCGATTGACATCGGGGTGTGCAACCAGCGACGGGGATCATGGACCGAACCCGCATCAGAGAACATCCTCCGAAGCGACGGCACATGGATTCCGTCCCTCTACAACAGTGCTTCCCCGACGTGGACAGATCCAGAAACCGCGGAGATCATTCCGACTCGGTTTGATCCGGATGCGACCGTGTACGGCGAGAAGTCGCAACGGAACGGGAACATGCTCGTCCCCGTCATCGCCCGCAATCAACATCCGAATGAACGACTGATACTCAACTTTGACTACAAACCGCACCGAGGCGCCAGTGACGCAACAGTTGCGACCGACCTGACACTTCGACTGATCCGTAGGCTCCCCGGTATTCAGGGCCTCGCCTACGACATGGCGATGCACGCAACGGATTACGACCGACTGCTTTCGGCAGGGATCATCCCAATCTCCAAGGTTCAGCGAACCAAGTCCCACAAAGTTCAGGCGCTCGCAATTGACGTCCCTCCATTCACCCTCAGTGATGGCACGAACCGCCACCTTGCGGTCACCGCGTACGACGGCACACCGCACATCGATCAGGTGATCGGAGATGAAGTCTGCGCGGTACCACTTCGAAGGATGGCCACGATTCGACGCAAGAACAAGGATGGGTCGTTCCGCATCTATGTCACATGGGCCATCCCCGACCGGCCCGATATCGACCGGAACCTACGAAATGCAACGGTCGAAATCCGCCACAACTCCACCAAATCAGAGGTCGCCGATAATCGTCGGCGCACGCGAGGTCTTCGTGTCGTACCCGAATCCGATGACTCGTTTGACCGCCTGTTCGGGCATCGTGAGGACTCGGAATCGACAAATCACCATCTCAAGATGACGTACCCGAACGGGCGAGCGAGAAGCGTCGGTAGACATCGCCAGTTCTTCGATCTGTTCGGCTACCAAGCACATCTCGCGATCACCACGCTTCTTGCATGGAACTTCCGGACCGGGGGTGACATCGGGCAGTGGTTCGGCAGATGGAGACCTCCAGAGCGCTTGTCGGCCAAAGCCGCCTGAGCAGCTAGCCACCCGAAACTTTGGATCGGGTGGCTTCAACGCGCCCGAAAGTCATCCGGTGACCCGTATGAATCCAAACGGGGACTTCAGCGCCGATCAGCGGCCGAACTAGCCTCTCCGAATGGCTTCCGGGCCGTTGCGCCGAGTTTCGCGCCACGTTCCGCGCCATCCCCGCCCTCGTAGCTCAGGGGATAGAGCATTGGTTTCCTAAACCATGTGCGGTGGTTCGAGTCCACTCGGGGGCACAACGGATCGGGCAGGTGCGCAGTCAGCTCACTTCTGAGCTTTCGGCAATGATGACCCCATGTCCTATCTGCAGGCGATCATCATCGGGTTGTTCCAAGGGATCACTGAACTGTTTCCGGTCTCGAGCCTCGGTCATTCCGTGCTGATACCCGAGTGGTTCGGCTGGCACAACGTGGTGGCTGCGCAGTCGGCTGAGGAGTCGTTCTATCTCGCGTTCCTCGTGGCACTGCATGTTGCGACCGCCGTCGCCCTGCTCGTGTTCTTCCGCGCCGAGTGGAAGCGGATCATCACCGGGTTCCTCCAGACCCTGCGATCACGCAAGATCGAGACGGTCGATCAACGCATGGCGTGGATGCTGATCATCGGGTCCATCCCTGTCGGCATCGTCGGGCTCCTGTTCGAGCACACACTGCGAACCGTGTTCGCCAAGCCGACAGCCGCTGCGCTGTTCCTCATGGTGAACGGGCTGATCCTGTTCGGTGGCGAGCTCTTCCGACGCCGGGCCGCGGTCCGTGCCCTCGCCGCCGCCCATCCGCAGCACGGCAACCTCGAACCGGGCCGCAGGATCGACTCGCTCACCGCCCGTGATGCTATGACCGTCGGGAGCTCGCAGATCGCCGCGCTGTTCGCAGGCATCAGCCGATCCGGCGTCACGATGGTCACCGGACTCGCCCGCGGCCTCGACCACGAGGACGCAGCGAAGTTCTCGTTCCTGCTGGCCACCCCGATAATCCTGGCTGCTGGTCTCTACAAGATCCCGGATCTTCTCGGGCCCAACGGCGACGGCATTCGCGGTCAGGCCATCGTCGGAGCCATAACGGCCGGCCTGGCCTCCTATGTTGCGGTGAAGTTCCTGGTGCGGTTCTTCCAGACCCGCACCCTCACCCCGTTCGCGATCTACTGCCTCGTGTTCGGAGCGCTGAGCTACCTGCGGTTCGGCTGAGGAAACGGCCGGCTGCTGCGGCGGTCGGAGCCGGCCCGGATCAGCACCCTGCGGGAAACCTCGATGTCAGCGACAGTCCACCTGTCAGCCGAGACTCGCCATCAGGTTCTGCAGAGCTTGGTTCTCGCTTGCAGCATCGGGATGACCGACGCGCAACTGGCTGAGAACCGTGTCGATCTTCTTGTCGATCACGTTCCATGCAGCCCCATCCTTCGGCTTGAGCTGCGACGCCGAAAGATCCCACTCGCGTTCGAGGTCATCAGCGCTCTTGTGGGCCGCAGAGGTGTTTCCGGCAGCAACTGCGTCGAGCGCGCTCTGGGTGATCGTCTTGAGCGAACTGAGATCTCCCAGCCCCGACCCGCTCGCAGAACTCGACGTGGCATCTGTGGCCAGCGAGTTCACACGGAGGTTGTAACCGACCACACCGACGACGAGCACCACCACGAGGACGATCACGGTCTGCAGCAGACCGCCTTTCGCGGTGTCTGCCGGCTCCTCGACCGGATCGGCGCCGATTCCCGAATCGATCTTTGTCACTGAGAGGAACACGATGACCGCACCGATGCCAGCGAGGAACACCACGCTGGTCACCGTGGTGCCCCATCCGAGTCCGCCATGGCTGTCGGGTTGGGCCAACAGATCACCGATCGCTGCTCCGAGCGGGCGGGTCAGGACGTACGCGATCCAGAACGACAGGATCGGATTCAAGCCAAGCCGCCATGCGAGCGCCGTCAGAGCGATCAACCCGGCGACCATCAGCGCCGTCGTGGAGTACCCGAACCCCAGGTTCTCCGCCACCAGATCACCAGTCGCAGTACCAAGGGCGAACGAGAACAACACCGCCAGCCAGTAGAACGCTTCGCGTCGCGTCGTGTAGATCGAATGGATCGAGAGCGAACCCTCACTGAGATACCAGCCGAGGAACGTCAGACCCAACAAGACACTGAACACGATCGTGCTCGTCGTCAGAGCAACACCGAAATGGTCAGTGAGGTTGTCGGTCACCAACGTTCCGAACACGCTGAGCAACGCAACCGTCACCCAATAGCGAACCGGGGCGTACCGATCAGCCCTGAACTGCAGAAACAACGCCACCAACAGCACCACACCGGTCACCACTGAAGTACCAGTCAGACCAAGATTCAGAGTGGTGTTCAGATAATCAGCGGCCGACTCCCCGACCGTCGTGCACAGGACCTTGATGATCCAGAAGAAGATCGTGACCTCAGGAACCTTGCTGAGCACCCTGCGGGCATCCAATGGCTGACTACGAACATCCGACATTTTCCTAGCTCCATCCGCTACATCAGCTGACCCCGATCAGGGTGTTATTCCAATACAGATCTGTAAGACCAAGGTAAGGACCGACATCGCTCCGAACTGGTCCGTGCGCCAGGTGAGCCATGACTTTTGCTGGCGCGACCTTGGTTTCCGGGCCATGTGCGGTGGTTCGAGTCCATTCGGGGGCACGCAGGTGAATACGCAAAAGCCAGTGGAAAGCAGGAACTATTCCACCTAGTGTCCCTCGCGTGCGACAGGTCGTTGCACATCCGAGAGGAGATGGCGATGTACCTCTATTCACGTGAAATCACCCTGAGCAATCCGCTGGCTGCACTTACGGCGAAGGAGATCGCCGAGCACCTGAGCGCAACTCGTAACAGCGAGGTTGCCCTCTATGCCGTGGCCTACTCCCCCGGTTGGGGGCGCGTCACCTTCAGCTCTTGGTGGGAAGACATGGCGTCGCTCGACGCTGCGATGCTCGAAGCGAACGAAGATGCGAAGTATTTGGAGTTATCTCTCGCTCTTGCGCCAAGCGTGGTGGCTGTCAATGACGTCCTTCTCGACGTGGTGTTCACCACCCAGGAGGCCACCGAGATGGAAATGCCCAACATCGTGTGGTCTGTCGGCGGAACAGCCGTCTCCTCACGGGCCGTCGAAGCAGCCATGTCAGGTATCGAACTCTGTCAAGCCTGGAAGCAGGCAACCGGAACAGACGCAACCTTCGGTCGCGCTGTCACCGGTCCGTTCGGTGCCATTGGTTGGCTGAGCGGCTTCGAGAACATGGGTGAATTCGACGCCGCCTGGACTGCGTCCGGCGCCGATGAGAACTGGATCGCAACCTTGACCGGCTCCCAGGAAAACTTCGGCCAGGATTTTGGTTCGGGAACTTCCACGCTCTACCGCAAGATGTAACAACGCCTAGGTGCAGCGCCTAGGCACCGTCACGAGCAGTGTGAGATCCCACCTATTCCCGCCTTAGTCGGTCGGAGATAGGTGGGATTTTCTGTTCGGCGGGGAATGTTGAGCCTGATCCCCGGCACTCGAGTTCAGGGAACGACGTTGATCTTGGGGAAGTCTAAGAACCTGGTTTCTTTCCAGCTTCGATTGCCGATCGTGTCGGAGTAGCCGAGAATGAAGGTGTACTCGCCGGGAATGGCAGTGGCGGCGAGTTTGATCTTCACCGTGTAGGTGCCGTCCTGCGCAGTGCCCGAGGTGAGGGTGGTATCGCTGGCATCGATCCAACCGCGTCCTTGGTCGTCGACGGTGCGTCGGTAGTCACCGAGCACGACGAAGACAGAGATGCCGGAGATGCCGGTTTCATCGGTGCCGCGCAGGGTGAAAGTGACGTCGTCACCGGCACGATACGAGTCAGCCATGCCGCCCTCGTAGCTCACGCTGGGGGCGTCATAGTCGCTTGAGCCGTTCTGGACCTTGAAGTCGAAGAAGCGGGAGTAGTCGGCCAGTCCGTTGCCGAACATGTCGGCGGCGCTGATCTGGAAGGCGTAGGTGCCGTTGGGGGCGGCGGCCGGAACCGCGCAGCTCGCCTCGTAGACGCCGTCGGTTGAAGACCCGGAGATCCGTGTGACGGTGCTCAGCGGGCAACCACTCCAGTAGACGAATCCGGGTAACCCGGTGAGGGTTGCTCGGGTGTTGGGGCCGATGCCACCGTTCAGGCCGACCCCCAAGGTGTCGATACCGGAAGCATCAGTGACTCGCCAGGTAACGGTGATCGTTTCGCCGGCGTTGACGACGCTGGGGAGTACCACATCGCTGAGCTCGGGTCCGGTGGTGTCGGTGCCACAGATACCGGTGATGGAGTCAGCAGCATCGCTGGCGCAGGTGTCGCCTGGTGTGCCGGCGGTGAGACGATCTTTGCCGGTACCGCCGACAAACATGTCGGGTTGAATGCCGCCGTCGATGCGGTCGTCACCCGCGCCGCCCATGAGGACGTCACTGCCACTGCCACCGCTGATCTGATCGTTTCCGGGGCCGCCCCTCACGGCGTCGGCGCCCGGACCACTGTTGATGGAGTCGATGCCCAAGCCGCCTTCGACGATGTCACGCCCGATTCCGGCGTCGACTCTGTCATTGCCATTGCCAGCATCGACGGTGTCGTTGCCGTTACCTGCGTCGACAGTGTCGTTGCCGTTGCCAGCCAGCACGATGTCGTTGCCGTCACCGGCGAAGATGCGATCGGGGCCAGTGGAGGCGCAGATGACGTCGTTGCCCGCACCCGAGCGGATGGTCTGGCCCGCAGTTCCGGTGGCGAGGATGACATCGTCGCCCGCAGTTCCAGTGATGGTCGCCGCGGCCGAGGCAACGGTGACGGTCCGGCCGTCGCAACTGCGTGCTTGCGTCAGCGCCGATGCACTGGTCGGCATCAAGAAAACAACAAGGACCAGGGCCGCAGCGGCCACGATCACGGACTTCATCGGTTTACTTGGTCGGTTCCGCATCAGTGCTTCCTTGTCGCCGGGGGTTCTCGCCGGTACTCCGAACCTGCCCTGCGTTGCATATGACTCTAAACGCAGCGGTGCCCAGCACGTCGGCTGAGAACAGGGGGTCCGCTGCACGCTCGGAAACTCATCACAGGAACTCGAACTGTCCGGACGCTGGCCTACGAGCACCCGACCACTGTCGAGTCAGTTGCTTGCGTCCCTCTCGGACCAGCGGCCGAACGTGAGTAGTCCGTAGGCGAGGATGCCGATGAACACGACGAGGGTGACGGCACCGCCGAGAAGGAGTAGCAGGGTGTCGCTCATGATCCCTGCTTCCGATCGGAACCACTGAGCAGGAGTGCGCCGAGGGCGAGGATCGAGGGGACCCACACGCCGACGTAGATGCCGTTGAGACGACCGAGAATGTCGTCGCCTGCGGCGAAGTAGATGGACACACTGGCCACAAAACTTGCGAACGCAGCAAAAAGCAACGCCGCCTTGAGGATGGTTTGAGGCTTCATTCCCGGCCTTTCGAAGGCCACGGGATTGCGACCACTTCGAAGCTACCTGAGATTCAGTGGTCCGACCCGGATACGGATGGATTCAGCTGAAATTTCTTGGTCGAAAATCCGCTGGCTAAGCCGGCGAGTGCAGTTTCGCTCTGGTGGTGGACTGGCGGGCAAGGCGACTCAACTGAATATACTTCGTCCTTTCGCCGATAGAAGTGAACGTCGCACAATCCTCAGGAGACCAGCTCAAATGTCGCGAACCAGCAGCACCATCCCAAGCAGAAGTCACCGACGGGGAGTCCTCGCCCCGCTCGCGCTCCTCGTGGCCGGACTCGCCATGATTCTCGGGTCTTTGAGCGTGGCCGGCGCTGACCCGGTCGGCAGCATCGCCACCTACACGCAGACCGCGAACGCAGCGCTGCCGCCGGCCGCCAACTTCTCCGGAAGCGCGGGAGGCGACGGCTGGGGCCTCGTCTTCACCGACACCAACGTCTACAACGTGCTCCACCACACTGTCCTCGCCGTGTCCTGCCATTCGAAGGCCACGAGCGAACCCTGCCCGACTTCTGACGGGTATGCCGGTGGCCTGAAGTACGTGACACAGGTCGGCGCCGCGTTCTACACCGGCATGGGGCCGGCGATGTACATCGACGAAACCACGAATCACCTCTTCGTGTGGGCCGCCAAGTTCGTGAGCGGCACCACCCAGACCGCCGGCATCGTCGAGGTCGATCTCGGCAGCACCGACGCCAACCCCTTCGTCGCCTTTCATGCGCTCAGCGCCGAAGGTGAAGCCGCGTGCCAATACGGCGCCTGCATCGGGTCTGGGAACAACACCTTGTCGAACGGTGTCCTCGTCGGTACAAAGTTCTACTCGTACAACTACGTCACCGGGCTCGGCCAAGCATCTGGCGCTGCTACCCAGAACACCCTTCTCTGCTTCGATCTGACCTCCGTCGCCCCCTGTGCCGGTCAGCCCTACCCCGTCGTTCTCGGCTCGAGTACGCAGGGTCGTATCTGGCCAGCTCCCCCGATTGCAGCAATCAATGGGCGCGTGTACATCGACATCTACGGCTCGACCACCGCGAACTCGCTCGACAAGATCGCTTGCGTTGACGTCAGCGCAGGCGGTGCGAATTGCGATGGTTGGCCGATCAACCCTCCGGCAAACGTCGCCGGCACCGCCACTGCCGCCACGCCGTTCCCGCTTCTCAACAGTTCAGGTACTCCCATCGGGGTCTGCTTCCCCGGCCAACCCAATGTGTGCACCGACTTCGACGGCACCGTTCAGAGCATCCCGACCGACCTCGGGGAACTGGCTCCGCCGCCGAACAGCGACTGGCCCGCCGCTCGAAGCGAGGCAGTCGTGCACGACAAGCGCATTTACGTTCCCAACGTGGACGCTACGAGCGAAGTGTGGTGCTTCGACTTCGTCACCGGTGAATCCTGCGCTGATTTCCCGGCTCCGAAGACCTTCGATGCCACAGATCTCAGCGGCATCTACTCCATCCAGCAGGACCCGAGCTATCCCTCGTGTCTCTGGGTCAACGCCGATAGCGGTACCGCCCAGATCCAGAATTTCGACTACTGGACAGGCGACGCCTGTGGTTCCGGTGGTTCCCTGCTTCCGATCACGAGATTCGTTGCCAGCAACACATTGTGCGAGGTCAAGGAATGGAAGCGCTTCGAACTCGTCAGTCCGTCGGTCGGCAACTGGACCAGTGGAACCGTCGAGTTCGACGATGCTCATGGAGATTCGATCGACGGCCTCGATCCCGTTGATATCGGTTCCGATGGGTCGATCGACCTCGTACCACTCGACCTCCAGACGTACCCGACGTTCGGCAATCTGCGGGTCAAACTCGCTGGAGCTTCCACGCCCACGATCAATGTGCTCATGGTTCGCCGACGCGAGCGCACGGTTTGATCCAAGAATTTCTGCTGCCCGGGTAGCGCCTCAGCCAATCACCCCGATCAGCGAATCGGGTGAAACCACCGATCATTGGGAAAGACGCTGCATCCAGTCACTGAGCCACTCATCGCCGGGTGAGCTCAGTGACTGGCGCACGTTTTCACCGGGGAGATGTCGTCCACGTACAAGCCCAACGCTGCCGGCTACGAGAGAGCACTCGGCTCCGGCGTGAGAATGGCGACGAGTGCCTTGTAGGTGTACTCCGACCATTCGGTATCGGGGTCAAGGTCCGGATCGATGTCGGAAAGGAGTCGGCTGAGACTCAGGCCCAGAAACCATGCCGCGAAGGCGCGCACATCAATGTCACCACGGACGAAACCCTGATCCCTGAGACGACCGATCGCATCGGCAGCGCCGTCGAAATAGCGAGCCTGATCGGCGATGATGCGCTCCAGAAGGTCGGCCCGCGGGAGTGCTGCCGCAAGGGCAGTCATGCGATGCACCCGTTGCGCTTGGACATCGGGCGAACCGATACGAACCAGTTCTTCATGGAAGACTTCGAAAAGTTCTTCGGTCGAGCCGACCTCGGCGACACGGCGGGTGAATACCGCAAGCCCTTTGGTGACCGAGCCGAGGAATCTTTCGGCGATCGCCGCCTGCACCAGACCTTCGCGACTCCCGAAGTGGTGGTAGAGCGAGCCATTGGTGATGCCCGATTCTTGGAGGACCTTCGTGATCCGGATGGACGCCTCGCCGGTGGCCTCCATATCGGCCAGCGCAGCATCAAGAAGTGCCCGCTTGGTGGCTTCGCTGCGCAGCGCCTGCGGGCCTTTGACCACATTTTCAGTGTCGTTCGATGACATGTACGAAGCCTCTCTACGCGATTTCGCGAGCTGGAAATGGTTCGGTTGTCGGAGGCAACAAGTTCGCTCTGATCGCCTCGAGTGTGAATTCCGACCAAGCGCCGTCAGGTTCACATACCGGATCAAGGTCCGACAGGATTCGGCTCAGCAGCAACCCGAGGAACCATGCGGCGAACGAGCGGGCATCGATGGAAGGATCGATGACGCCTTTCGCCTGAAGAAACTTGATCGGCAAACTGGCACGGTCGAAGTACTCGGACTGCCCGGCGATGATTCGCTCGCGCAGGCCCGGACGCAGCAGCGACGCCCCGAGCGCACTGGCACGACGCACTCGCAACTCATGGAACGAGGAGCCCCCGAAGCGACGCAGTTCGCCACGGAAGAATTCGATGAGCGCATCCCCCGTCTCGATCTCCTTGATGCTCGACGAAAAGGCGTCAAGACCACGCGAAACCGCGCTCAGATAACGCTCGGCGATGGCTTCCTGAATGAGTGCCTCTCGCGAACCGAAGTGGTAGAAGATCGACCCGTTCGAAGCTCCGGCGTCCTTGAGGACCTTCATCACACGGATGGAGGCCTCGCCGGTGGCCTCCATGTCGGCAATGGTGGCATCGAGCAGAGCCTGCTTCGTGGGATGGCGCTGCTCGCCACCGAGACCCGGTCGCTCGTCACTTCTAACTTCTTCCGACATAAATGAAAACGTTAGTCCCGCGCATGTCCGTGTTGGCCGATGGCGTGTGGCGGCCGAGGATCGTGCCGGCCGCATTGTGGCTCCGGGCGTCCCGTCTGCGACCAGCGAGTCGTTCCCGCAGCCCCGGTCGGGCGGCTCCCGTAACGTGCTGGTCACCTGCACCGAAGGAGCTGACCATGAGCCGCATCACATCTGACCGTCGCATCGAGTACGCCGGTTCCGTCCACGATGAACGCGAGATCGAGGCAGTGGTCGAGGTCCTGCGGGCCGGACCCACGGCGCTGCGCATCGGCAAGAACGTCAAAGCCATGGAGAAACGCGTGGCCGAACTATTCGCCAAGCGCCGGGGAGTGATGTGCAATTCCGGCAGCTCAGCGCTCTACCTCGCGATCGAGGTGCTCGATCTGGAGCCCGGCGATGAGATCATCACCAGCGCCGTCACGTTCTCCACCGACATCGCACCGATGATCCGCAAGGGCATCGTTCCCGTGTTCGTCGACGTCACCCCCGACACGTTCCAGATCGATGTCGACGCCATCGAGGCCATGATCACGCCGCGAACGAAGGCCATCCTCACACCCAACCTCATCGGCAACGCACCCGACTGGGATGTCATCCGGGCGATCGCCGATCGACACGGGCTCAAGGTGGTCGAGGACTCCTGCGATGCGTTGGGACTCACATTGCGCGGCACACCCACAGGTGCGCGTGCCGATATCTCACTCACCAGTTTCGCCCTGTCACACATCATCACCGCAGCCGGCACCGGTGGCATGGTGTGCTTCGACGATGACGAGATGGCCGACAAGGCACTGCTGTTCCGCCGATGGGGACGTCGCTCCGAGCTGCAGCTGTTCGGCTCGCTCAAGGGCAAAGTGAACCGGTTCTTCAGCGATATCGACGACGGCCTCGAATACGACAACCTGTTCATCTTCGACGAGAACGGTTGGAACTTCGAGCCATCGGAGCTCTCCGCGGCGTTCGGTCTCGTGCAGCTCGACAAACTCGACGACAACCTCGCTCGCCGTCAGCGCAGCTTCGCTCTGACCGCCTCGCATTTCGAACGCTGGCCACACCTGTTCACGCTGCCCCGCATCACCGATGGCATCGAAACGGGCTGGCATATGTTCCCGATCATCATCAACGAGGACTCCGGCATTCGCCGCTCCGAGTTCCAGTCGTGGATGGAGACCAATGGGATCGACACCCGCATGGTCTGGACAGGCAACGTCACCCGCCAGCCGATGCTGCGCGGCCGGGAGTTCCGCGTGCCCGAAGGCGGACTTCCCAACGCCGATCGGGTCATGGAGTGGGGCCTCATCCTTCCCAACAACCACTCGCTCAACGACGATGACTGCAACTACATCGGCGAAACCGTCGAAGCGTTCCTCACCGATAAGGGCCTGATCTGATGGGCGACCGGTTCCGCGGTCGACGCGCGCTTGTCACCGGTTCGAGCCGCGGCATCGGCGCCGGCATTGCCGAACGCCTCGCGGCCGAGGGTGCCGATGTGGTGCTCACCGCCCGCACGCTCGACGCGCATGAACACCTTGCCGGCAGCCTCACCGAAACCGCCGAACGCCTTGCCAGGTACGGCACGAAGGTGGCGATCGTGGTGGCCGATCTCACCGATGAAACCGATAGAGCGCGCATCGTGCCCGAGGCTGCCGAAGCGTTGGGCGGCCATATCGAGATCCTCGTGAACAACGCCGCGGCATCGATCCAGGCCCCACTCATCGGGTTCTCGGTGAAGCGGCGCAACATCATGTTCGAGGCCAATGTGAATGCTCCGATCGATCTCTCGCTGGCCGCGCTGCCCGCAATGATCGAGGCGGGCGAAGGTTGGATCGTCAACCTCTCCAGCGGGTCGGCCAGGCACTGGGACGGCCCGCCGTTCGATGTCGGGCCGCAGGGCCCGCGCATCGCCGCCTACGGAGCGTCGAAAGCGGCGCTCAACCGCATCACCAACGGGCTCGCCGCCGAGGTCTACGGCACCGGCGTGCGAGTCAACACCGTCGAGCCACGGGCTGCAGTGCTGAGCGAGGGAGCCGCGGCGATCGTCGGCGCAACACTGCGGCCCGATCAGATCGAGTCGATGGAAGCGATGGTCGAAGGCACGTTGGTGCTGTGCGACTGCGGGCCGGACGTGACCGGCCGAATCACGGTGAGCCTCGACAACATCGCCGAATGGGGTCTCACCGTGTGTGGCCTGGATGGCCAGCCGATCGACTGACGAACACGTTCTGCGCGTAAGCAAGTCAGCGGGGGATTTCGCTCCACGGCACTGCGGTGTCGACGCGGATATCTCCGGGAAGACCCAGCACGCGTTCGGCGAGGATGTTGCGCATGATCTCGGAGGTGCCGCCCTCGATGGTGTTGGCCCGGGACCGCAGGAACCGACCGGTGCGAGTGCGCATCGACTCCGAAGAACGCGTGAGCGGGTAGCCCGGCTCGTGGATCATGCCGTTGGCACCTTCCAGTTCGACGATGGCTTCGTTGAGACGCTTCGAGAACTCCGCCGAGGCCAACTTGCCCACGGAACCCTCGGGCCCGGGGCTGCCACCCACTGCGGCGGCCTTGGCGCGGGCGTTGGTGAGCCGGATGATCTCGCCCTCGATCCAGAGCTTGGCGACGCGGTCGCGCCAGATGATCCGCTCGGTCTCCGAAAGGGAGTCGCGGCGCCCCTCCCACAACGAGACAAGATCACGGATGGGACCAGAACCGCGCGGTGCCGCACCGCCGGAGAGCGCAACCCGCTCGTTCATGAGCGTGGTGATCGCAACCTTCCAACCGTTGCCGGGTTCACCGAGCCGCAGAGAATCGTGGATGCGCACATCAGTGAGGAAAACCTCATTGAACTCGGCCTCGCCGGTCATCTGGAACAGCGGCCGCACCTCGACACCGGGTGCGTGCATGTCGAGCACGAAATAGCTGAGACCCTTGTGCTTGGGCACATCGGGATCGGTACGGGTGAGAAGCATGCCGTAGCTCGACTCATGGGCGAGCGTGGTCCAGACCTTCTGACCATTGACGATCCATTCATCGCCATCTCGGATACCCCGGCTGGGGATACCGGCGACATCGGAACCGTGCGTTGGTTCGGAGAACAACTGACACCAGATCTCCTCGCCGGTGAAGATCGGGCGGATGTGCTTGGCCTTGAGTTCGTCGGAGCCGTACATGAGCAGCGTGGGTGCACCCATGCCGATGCCGATCGGGTTGATGCGGAGATCCTCGAAATGCACGCCGTGGCTGCGCAGCACGCCGTCGACGACGGCCTGCTGACCGCGGTTGCCACCGAGACCTCCGTAGCCCTCGGGGAAATGCACCATGGCGAGTCCGAAGTCGAACTGCGCGCCACGCAGGGCGAACTGGTCCTGGAGGATGTCGCGGTTGATCTCCACGAACTCCTCGGTGAGCTTGGTCAGATCCTGATCGCTGTACATGAGCTGCCCCTGTGGTCGCCGATGGAAGTGCTTCCGGGAGACTAACGACCGGACAGGGGTGGATGTGTAAGCCTCTCCCGATGTTCGATCTCACCGGAAGAACCGCACTCGTCACCGGAGCCGGACAGGGTGTCGGGTTCGGTATTGCCGCCACGCTGCTCGAGGCAGGCGCCCGGGTGTTCGTCAACGACCTTGTGCCGGAGCGGGCCGAGGCGGCGGCTGGAGCGCTCGGCGCGAGCGCCACCGCACTCCCCTTTTCGGTCGCGGATCGGGAGGCCGTCGCATCGGCGATCGCAGGGATCGGCCCCATCGACATCCTCGTGAACAACGCCGGTATTCCGCCGACGATGCGGCCCGTGAAGTTCCGTGACATGGACCCCGCTGAATGGGCGGCCTACATCGACGTCAATCTCTACGGTGTCATCAACTGTGTGAGTGTCACCATCGACGAAATGTGCGAGCGCGGGTGGGGTCGGGTCATCACCATCTCATCAGGTGCCGGCACCCAGGGCCTCAACATCGGCGTTTCGATGTACGGGGCCGGCAAGGGCGGCGCCATCAGTTTCATGCGCCATCTCGCAGTAGAAACCGCTCGCAGCGGTGTCACCGCCAACACGCTGACGCTCGGGCTCATGGAGCGCGACGACCCAGTGATGACCGAAGAGTCGCGCACAGTCACTGCGTCGATGGCGAAGCAGATACCGGTCGGTCGGCTCGGCACCGGACGCGACATCGGCTACACCTGCGTGTTCCTCGCCTCCGACGAAGCGGAGTGGATCACCGGACAGACAATCGCAGTGAACGGCGGCTCGGTCACGAACTGAACCGAGTGTTCCGACCGGCTGAGCATTCGACCCCGCCCGAAGCGAGCTACGGAGTGATGAAGGATCGGTCGAGTTCCGCGATCGAGGCGGCGCCGATGAGACTCATCGTTCGCCGCATGTCTTCACGCCACCAACCCAGCAACGTGTCGACTCCTGCTTCGCCTGCCGCGCCGAGCGCGTAGAGATAGGCCCGACCGGCCATGACGGAATCGGCCCCTGCGGCCACCGCTTTCACGATGTCGCTGCCCCGACGCACTCCACCGTCGCAGATGATCTGCGTTCGACCACCGACGGCGTCGGCCACGGGTGAGACGAGGGAGAGCGTTGCCGGGGAACCGTCGAGCTGGCGCCCGCCATGGTTGGAGAGTGCAATGGCATCGAGGCCGAGATCGGCGGCGAGAACCGCGTCCTCGACACACTGAATGCCCTTGACGACGATGCGGCCGCTCCAGATGGAACGCAACCACTCGATATCGCTCCATGCGAGCCCGGGGTCGAACTGGCTGTTGATGTAGTCGGAGAGATTCACCGGCGAGGAACCGTCGCCGACCGAACGCCCGACGACATTGGCGAAGCGGATCGGTTCGTTGCGCAGGAACGCGAGGGTCCAGGCTGGGTGACGAAGCCCATCGATGATTGTTCCGGCGCCAATGGTGGGCGGCAGGGAGAACCCGCGACGAACATCGCGCTCGCGACGACCGAACACCGCGGTGTCGACGGTGAGCACCAGAGCCTCGTAGTCATTGGCTGCTGCGCGCTGCACCATCTCGGTGACCAGTCCCCGGTCGCGCCATGCATACACCTGGAACCAGAGCCGCCCGTCGCTGACCGAACGCACCTCTTCGATGGAACGGGTGGCGAGCGTGGAGAGCGTGTAGGGAACACCGGCCCGGGCCGCAGCACGGGCAACGGCGAGTTCACCCTGCGGATCGGCGATGCGGGTGAAGCCTGTAGGTGCGAGCACGAGAGGGAGTTCCGATGGGGCTCCGAGGATCTCGGTGGCGAGTTCGATCTTCTCGATGCCGCGCAGCACCCGGGGTCGGAACTGCATATCAGCGAAGGCCTGCGAGTTCGCGGCAAGGGTGCGTTCGTCCTCAGCGCCACCGTCGATGTAGTCGAAGCAACCCCCGGGGAGTCGCCGCTTCGCGACCTCGCGGAGATCGGCCACCGACGCGGCCCGGGAGAGCCTCCGCTTCACAGGATCAGTTTCGAATCGCCCGAAGCGGACCACGGAACGCACGCTCGAGAGACTCATTACGGTCAATGATGCCG
>Ga0209084_1001022_pt1 | contig 24639 bp, 13 predicted proteins | sample C_130820_MF_Meta_FD_187309 | JGI IMG/M metagenome (GOLD analysis project Ga0209084, IMG submission 187309) | Freshwater microbial communities from Lake Croche, Canada to study carbon cycling - C_130820_MF_MetaG (SPAdes) (version 2) | ecosystem: Environmental > Aquatic > Freshwater > Lake...
AGTAATTTGTGATTTAGTCGAAAATGTGCAGCTTAGTTAAACGGTTTATGGGCAATTGTCAATGGATGGGAAATGAAATCTGATTCAAAGGACTGATTAAGAAGGACAACTTTAGGATGTATTTTTTAAGGCTTAAAGTATAGATTATTTAAAAAATTTATAACTATTTACAAAAACCAACAAATCTTTTTTATTATGAAAACAAAATTACACTATTTAATTATCGCATTACTGTTTGGCTTCGGAATGATTGCGCAGACAACAGTTAGTATTACCGGAACAGGAACCGGTGGATGGACGCAACCAGGTGCAGTAGCTCTTACTTCTACAGATGGAGAAAATTTTACAGGGACCAATATTGAAATTGTTGGTAATGGTGAAATTAAATTTTCTGAAAACGCAAATTGGGGCACATCATACGGAGTTGCCACTCAGCCTGGTTTTCCTTCAGGAGTAGGGACGCTTACAGCTGCCAGCAACATCGTTGCAACTTTAGGTTTCTGGAACGTAACTTATAATACAACTTCAAAAGCCTATTCTTTTACCGCTGGTGTTAATCCTTACGCTGTAATTAAAATTACAGGGGCAGGTTTGGTTACGGATATGCAATTGCAAACCGCAAATGGTGATCTTTATTTTAAGAAAAGTGCTACTTTTCCAGGGGGTAATGCAAAATTTATTCAAGATGGAACAGTAAACCAATGGGGAGGTGCTTTTCCTGATGGGCCTTCAGTGTCAGCAGCATTGATACCAATCCCAGTAGGAACATTTAATGTGTACTTTACAAAATCTACTGGAGAATATTTATTTGAATCTACTGTAATTAGTATGATGGGTAATTTTGTTGGAAGTGGATGGGGGACAGATGTAGATTTGCAAACAACAGATAATGTTAATTTTACTTTATCAGGTTGGGTAGGAACTCCACAAAGTCCAGATATTGTTCTTCATATGAAAATAAGAGACAACCATGATTGGAGTTACCAATTTGGTGTCCCCCTAGCCAATGTTTCTGAAATTTCTGGTACTTTAATCAATAAATTAAATGGTGGTGATCCTAAGGATATGACCCTCCCTGCAGGAACTTATGATGTAGCTTTTAACAGAAGTACTTTAGTGTATAGTTTTACCTCCCTATTAGCTTCTAAAAGTTTTATAGCTAATAACTTTAAAGTATTCCCAAATCCAACAAATAGTAATTGGAATTTTATTTCTAACACAAATAAAAAAATTAATACTGTTCAGGTAAGTGATATTTTAGGAAAAGTTGTTTTGACAAGAATGACTTCTTCAAATGATGTTAATATTGATGCTTCCAGTTTGTTGAGAGGGGTTTATTTTGCTAAAATCGCTTCTGATGATACTGTTCAAACTATAAAAGTGGTAAAAAACTAACTCATTTAAAATAAATTAAATCCCTTGCAACTAATTTGTTATGAGGGATTTAAATTTTAAAAATCCTTATTCATTCTTAGACATACATTTTTACTAAAAAGTAAAGTGTTTAATTAGTTTGATTCTCTTAACCTTTTTTTATTAAAAATAAGCTCAATTGAATTAAGTACTAATTCTACTCAAATCTATTTTTTGTGTAAAATCACTTTTTTTAAATAATTAGTTTAAGAAGCCCAATCTAACTACTTTACTAAATTATCAACAAGATGAAACTTACAAATTTTCTTAGTTTACTTTTACTTTTCATTGTGAGTTCTGCTGTAGCACAGACAATTGAAATAAAAGGAAAAGTAACCGATTCGAAGGATAATTTACCTATTTCAATGGTAAATATTGGAATCAAAAACTCAAAAAAAGGAGTGACGACCGATTTTGACGGCAACTATGCTATCAAAGTAAACCAAAATGATATTTTAATCTTTTCTAATTTAAGTTTTAATTCAAAAGAAATTAAAGTCAATCAATCGCAAATAGTAAATGTTTCGCTTTCGGAGAGAGAAAATAAATTAGAGGAAGTTGTAATAAACGTCGGTTATGGTACTCAAAAGAAAAAAAATATTTCAAGTGCAATTTCCACAGTAAAATCAGAAGCATTTGATGACCGCCCAATTTTCAATGTTGGTCAGGCTCTACAAGGGAATGCTGCTGGTGTAAATGTAGTGCAGCCATCTGGAAAACCAGGTGTTGGATTGGACATAAGAATTAGAGGAATCAGCTCTATTCAATCTGGAAATAATCCCTTATTTGTTATAGACGGAGTGCAAACTTATTCCTCAGACGGAGTAAACACAGACGATATCGTAGACATTCAAATTTTAAAAGATGCTACCGCAACGGCAATTTATGGAGTAAATGGTAGTGCAGGTGTAGTATTGATAACTACTAAAAGAGGGAAAGCCAATAAAAATATTTTTAGCTTTAATTCCTATTTTGGATCTTCTAGAATTGTAAAAAATTTAGAGGTTTTAAATTTAGACCAATATAAAGCTTTGCAAGCCGAGATAAGTTCTTCTAATTTGGCTCAAGCCAGTTTGCCAATTTATGAAGGCATTAATACCAATTGGAGAGATAAAGTTTTTCAAACAGGAGAGGATCGAAATTATGATTTCTCCTATTCTGGAGGTACGGATAAAATTAGATCATTTGCATCATTGGGATATCAGGATACTAAAGGAATTGTAAAACCTGCTCAATTTTCAAGATTGTCAGGAAGATTTAATATGGATATAGATGCCGCATCTTGGCTTAAAGCCCATATAAATATGAACCTTATTCATACTAAACTACATAATTCTAGTGATAATAATAGCGCAAATCAAGGTGGAGTAATTCTGAGCGCTTTGACGGCTCAACCCTATTTGCCTGTGTATGCAGACGAATTAGTCGGAGGAGCTGCCGCTGGATTACAGCTACCGGGACAATTTGCCGCAAATCCAGTTGCCTCTTTAGAAAATCCAGTAGCTTTTCAAAGTCGTCAAGACGATTTTAATACGTTTAGATATATGGGTAATATGAGTTTAGATATTACACTGTTAAAAAATTTAGTATGGAAGCCTTCTTCGACTGTCGATGTGAATAGGAGTGTAAGAAATGAATTTATTGATAGTTATCGTTCCAATGCGGGTCGGGTTTCAGATACCGATCCCACTTTAAATGGAATTGGAAAATTAAATACCTACAATAATTATTCTTTGAATTTGGAACATACTTTAAATTATAATATAAAATCAGAAAAGCATGATTTTAGTTTACTAGTTGGAAGTGGAATACAAAAATTTAGATTTGATCAATATAAAATTGAAGGATCTGGTTTTACAACTGATTTACGAAAGTTAGACATCAATAAAATGATGTTTATTAACCATCAATTTTCCGATACCATTTCCAGAGAAAAAAATTATGTTTCTTATTTTGGTAGGGCTACATATATTTTTAAAGGAAAATATATTGTTAATGGGGTATTTAGAGCAAGTGGTGCTTCGCAACTAGCTCCGGGTCATAAATGGGGTTATTTTCCTGGAGTTTCTGCGGCATGGATAATTTCTAATGAAGATTTCTTAAAAAACAGCAATTTAGTTACGGAACTTAAATTAAGAGGGGGTTGGGGTCAAACAGGAAATATTTCTGCGATTAGAGAGTATTCTGCATTTGCAACATTACCGTTAAATTCTAATAGTCAAAATGCTGAATTTTACGATAACAATGATTTGACATGGGAAACGACCACCGATTTAAATATAGGTTTAGATCTTGGGATAATTAATAATAGAGTAAAATTATCAGTTGATGTTTTTAAAAAAACGACGACTGATTTAATTCAGGATATTAGTATTAATGGACAAAGGTTTGTAACAAACACAGGAATCCTTGAAAATAAAGGTATAGAATTGGCATTAAATACAGTTAATATAAGAGGTAATTTTAATTGGAATACCAGTTTTAATATTACGTTTATAAAAAATGAAGTTACGGATATGGGAAAACTAAGAACCATTATGTATTCAGGATATGAGAATGTTAACCGAATTGAAAAAGGAGTTTCCTTGGGTAACTTTTATGGATTTAAAGTAGATAAAGTGAATCCAGCAACGGGAGATTTGGAATTCAAAGACCTAAACGGTGATGGCGTGGTGACACTTTCGGATAGAACTAAAATTGGTAGTGCTTTACCAGATTGTACTTTTGGTTTAACAAATACTTTTTCCTTCAAAGGGTTCTCGCTAGATGCCTTAGTAACGTCAAGTCAGGGGAATCAAATATTTAATGCTTCTAGGATTGATTTAGAAGGAATGAAAGATGCCAAAAATCAATCCGTTTCCGTTTTAAACCGATGGACTCAACCCGGACAAATAACGGTTATGCCAAAAGCAGGTAGACCTAGTGCTTCGGTATTAATTCCGCCAACAGCGGTTTCGGATCGATTCATTGAAGATGGTTCTTATGTGAGATTGAAAGCAGTTACTTTAGGCTATGTTTTCAAAAAAACATTATGGAAATTGCAATCTTTAAAATTATACGCAACGGGACAAAATTTAATCACTTGGACAAAATATTCTGGATTTGACCCTGAAGTTAGCGCACAAGGAGGAAATAACGGAACCGCTAGCGGTATAGATTATGGAACTTATCCTCAAGTAAGAACATTTATTTTTGGCCTAAAAGCGGGTTTTTAATACTATAAAAGAAAGGTATCATGAAAAAATCATTAATTATTAGAACGGTACTTTTGTTTTGCATTAGTTTGGTTCTATTAGTATCCTGTACTGATGTTTTGAATACAGTACCCATTACCGACAAAGTAAGAATTGCTCAGGATAATAATGCCCAAGTGATACAAAATGCGGCCGATGCTGAGTTAGCTATGAAGTCGTGTAATGCAATATTTGCAAGTGAATTTTGGCAATTTGATTATTTTTTCCTAGGTGATGCAGGTGCTGATGTAGCCTATGCGGGAGCAGATGGAGATGAATTTTTCCAAATAGATGAATACAGAGTAATTGCTACAAACTATGTCATAGCTAGAGATTGGGGTCACCTCACCGATGATGTGAAAAGATGTAATTTGATTTTAAATTATGTAAATGAAGTTCCTGATTTGTCACCGGAAAGAAAAGAGGAAATGATTGGAGAAGCTTCTTTATATAGAGCTTTAACCCGATTTATGGGAGCTCAAATTTGGGGCGATTTCCCAATCGTAAATACAACCATTACGGCCATAAACAACCAAAACTTCGATGCAATCTACCCTTCTTTATTCCCATCTCGAAAACCCATTGACGAAGTATATGCTTCAATAATTGCTGACTGTGAGGTTGCATTAGCAAAAGCACCGGATAATTCTTTCAAATTTAGAGCAAATAAAGGAGCAGCCAAAGCCTTATTAGCCAAAGTATATGCTACAAAGCCAAATCCGGATTGGACGAAAGTAAATCAATATTGTGAAGAAATTATTAATACCGGTGGCTATAGTTTGATGACAACTTACGATAATTTATTCGACAACAAACATGAAGGAAATGTGGAATCTATTTGGGAAGTAAATGGCGAAGGTGCAGGTACTAATCTTAATGCCTGGTGTACAAACGTGTTTTTAGGCAACAATTGGAAAAAATTTAATACACCAAGTCATACTTTAAATAATGCCTTCACAGCTAATGCTGATACTAAAAGAAAGGCCTCTACCATAAAAAGATTGCCAACTACATTTGCAGATCCGTATTGGACTTCCTTTCTTCAATTTCCAAATCCATGGAAAATGAGAGCGACTGATGGAACTCAAAATTATTACATTTTTCGCTTGGCAGATATTATTCTTTTAAAAGCAGAAGCATTGGCGCACACTGGCGATCTTGTAGGGTCCATGACATTAGTAAACCGAATAAGAACAAGGGTGTCCTTGCCTAATGTAAGTCCTGCAATTTCTCAGGATGATGCTATTAATAAAATTCTGAACGAGCGATTTTTAGAGTTGGCCTTTGAAGGACAAAGATGGTATGATTTAAAAAGAGAAGGCAAGTCGATAGAAGTTCTAACAAAACAAACCTATACAAAATTAGGCCTAGAGGTCCCTATGCCTTATGCGAATAATATAAGTCAAAATGATCTGATATGGCCAATTCCACAATCGGAATTAGATAATAACACGAATCTAAAACAGAACTTAGGGTATTGATAATAGAGTCTAATAAATTTGTTATTTAATCGTTAAACAATAAATTTGTTATTTAATAATAAATTTTAAAAGTAGTAATTAGTAGTCAGTAAATTGGGATTTAAAGTTGTTCTATTATTTAGGTAAACAAAATAAAATTTATATTAATTGCGTAGCTTTAATAATACTAATTTAGGACTATTTCTGATCTTTTTTATTTAAATTATTCTCACTAAAATTATAGTCGATGTTTAAAAAAAATATTTTATTGATGCTATTTCTTTTATTAGTAAGTTTTTCAAATGGACAAACTTTAAAAGTAATGACCTATAACATTCGTCTTGATATGGCAAGTGATGGAGAGAATAATTGGAAAAATCGCAAAGATTTTTGGAATTCCCAAATTCAATTTTATGAACCTGATGTTTTTGGAATTCAGGAAGCATTACCAAATCAGGTTATTGACATTTCTACATCATTATCCGAATATAGTTTCGTAGGAATAGGAAGAGATGGAGAAGGAAAGGGAGAGTCTTCTAATATTTTTTATAAAAAAGAACACTTTAAATTACTTGATAACAGTACTTTTTGGCTTTCTGAAACTCCGGATAGGATTTCAAAAGGCTGGGACGCTGCCTTAAATCGAGTTTGTACCTATGCTCTTTTTATGGATGTGGAATCCAAACAGTTTTTTTGGGTTTTTAATACGCATTTAGACCATAAGGGAGAAATTGCCAGAACACGAAGTTTGGAATTAATACTTTCCAAAATAGCCCAATTAAACACAAAAGACTATCCTGTGATTTTTATGGGTGATTTCAACTCTGAACCCAATTCGGATCGAATAGTTGCATTAGAAAAAGTCATGAATGATTCAAGAATAGTTTCTAAAGAGAAACCTTTTGGGCCATCAGGGACTTTCAATGACTTTAAACACAATGAACCGGTTAGTAAGTTGATTGATTATATTTTCCTGTCTAAAAACAAGAGAATAAAAGTTTTAAAATACGCGGTTTTATCCGACTCAAAAGATTTGAGATATCCCTCCGATCATTTGCCGGTTTTCGCGGAAATTAATTTAATGGTAGAAAATGAAAATAATTAAGAAAGTTATGAATTGTTCCCTATTAATAACGCTTTTAGCGATTCATTTGAATTGTGCTTCAAATGATAGCATAGCTCCAAGTCCAATTCCAGTAGTTCCAGTAGTTCCGGTTGTGACCAATGAAGTCGATTTTTGGATGACCAAAGGAGACCAATCTGTAAAACTCGAAAAGCAAACGGGTATTTTGGGTTTCAATACAACGGCCAATAATAATCAGAATATTGAAGTTGACGAAACACAAACCTATCAAACCATAGATGGTTTTGGTTTTACCCTAACAGGAGGAAGTGCCGATGTTATTAACGGATTGACCGCTTCAAAAAAACAGGAATTATTGCAAGAGCTTTTTGGCACAGCTGCTAATTCAATAGCTATTAGCTATTTAAGAATTAGTATTGGCGCATCCGATTTAAACAGCACCGTTTTCTCCTATAATGATTTACCAAGCGGTCAATCCGACAGCAATCAAACGCTGTTTAGTCTAGCTCCGGATAGGGAAAGTTTAATTCCATTGTTAAAAGAAATCTTGCTCATCAATCCCAATATAAAAATAATGGCGGTTCCATGGTCGGCGCCTGCCTGGATGAAGACTAATTATACTACTATTGGGAGTAGTTTAGTTCCTATTTATTATGGTTCCTACGCTAAGTATTTTGTAAAATACATTCAGGCTATGAAAGATTTGGGAATTACTATTGATGCTGTTTGTTTGCAAAACGAACCATTAAATCCCTATAATAATCCAAGTATGTTGATGACGGCAGCCCAACAAAGCAGTTTTATAAAAACCAAACTGGGTCCTGCTTTCGTGGCGGCTAATGTTAGTACAAAAATTGTTTTATACGATCATAATTGCGATCAGCCACAATATCCAATAACCATATTAAGCGATGCTGCGACAAATCCCTATGTTGACGGTTCTGCCTTCCATTTATATGCAGGAGATATTAGTGCTTTATCAACGGTTCACGATGCGTTTCCAAATAAAAACATTTATTTCACGGAGCAATATACCGCGTCCTCAGGGAGTTTTGATGGGGATCTAAAATGGCATACCAAAAATGTAATTATTGGATCGATGCGCAACTGGAGTAAAAATGCATTAGAATGGAATTTAGCTAATAATGCTAGTTTTGGACCCCATACACCTGGCGGTTGCAATACATGCAAAGGGGCTTTAACGATAACAGGACCAGATAGCTTTATTCGAAATGTAGGATATTATACCATTGCACATGCTTCTAAATTTGTTCCAATGGGATCGGTTAGAATTGCCAGTAATTTGAGTGGAAATTTAAATAATGTAGCATTTAAAACCCCTGATGGAAAGAAAGTACTAATTGTAGAAAACGATGGTGCATCAACAGAAACCTTTAATATTAAATTTAATGGAAAATGGATTAGTACTTCATTAGGAAGTGGTTCCGTTGGAACTTATATTTGGCAAAAATAATAACCTATAATTTAAACATGAAGAAAATAATAATACTTGCATTTATAATGATTTCTTTTCTTTCTTTTTCGCAACAAAAAAAGAAAGCGCAAGCGAAGCCATTCACAACAAAAGATAAAATGCTAACGGTTTATACTACGGCTGATAGTACGGACTTAAGGATTTCGAAAACAGATAATTTGAGTTTTTACGATTTAAGTCAGCCTACTGAGGTTCAAACCTCCATATTTGTAAATCCTGGGAAAACATTCCAAAATTTTCTCGGAATTGGTGGAGCTATAACCGACGCTAGTGCCGAGGTTTTTGCCGGATTGTCTAAAGAGAAACAACAAGAAGTATTAAATGCCTATTTCAGTAAAGACAAAGGGATTGGTTATTCCATAATTAGAACCAATATTCACAGTTGTGATTTTAGTTCTGCTAGTTATACGTATATAGAAGAAGGCGATAAAGAGTTGAAAACATTTTCTATTGATCACGATCAGAAATATAGAATCCCAATGATTAAACGGGCTATTGCCATCGCAGGTAAAGTTAGTTTTTATGTAACGCCATGGAGTCCACCCGCATTTATGAAAGACAACAATAACATGTTGAAAGGCGGAAAATTAGTACCTGAATTTTATCAATCTTGGGCCAACTATTATGTCAAGTTCATAAAAAGCTATGAGAAAGAAGGAATTCCGGTTTGGGGTTTGACGATTCAAAATGAACCAATGGCCACTCAAAAATGGGAATCTTGTATTTTTACTGCGGAGGAAGAACGGGATTTCTTGAAAAATTATTTAGGGCCTACCTTACAAAAAGCCGGTCTTGGAGATAAAAAAATTACAGTTTGGGATCACAATAGAGATTTGTTATCGCAACGGGCAAGTACTATTTTAGATGATGCCGAAGCCAATAAATACGTTTGGGGGATTGGTTTTCACTGGTATGAAAACTGGAGTGGCGGAGATCCGATGTTTGAAAATGTTGCGAAAGTACACGAGATGTATCCGGATAAAAATTTACTTTTTACCGAAGGTTGTGTTGAACGATTTGATGCTAAAAAATACCAATTATGGGCTAATGGTGAGCGTTACGGTCGATCTATGATTAATGATTTTAATAATGGAACCGTGGGTTGGACAGATTGGAACATTCTTTTGGATGAAAATGGAGGGCCAAATCATGTTGGCAATTTTTGTTTCGCACCCATCCATGCTGATTCAAAATCAGGAGAATTAATCTATACACCAAGTTATTATTATATTGGTCATTTTTCAAAATTCATTGCAAAAGACGCCAAAAGAATCAGTAGTGTCTCCAGTAGAAGTCAATTATTAACGACTTCTTTTCTAAACCCAGATGGGAAAGTTGTTACCGTTGTGATGAATCAAAGCGCAAAAACAGTAAAATACAATTTGTGCATAGGAACAAAAGCAACAGAAGTTTCGATTTTACCACATGCTATACAAACTTTGGTTTTTTAAAAAAATTCGGAATTGAATATTTGAATTTTAGGATCAATACTATATAATAATCCGTTTAAAAATAAGAAAACGTATTCATTAATTTGGACTGCGTTTTCTTATTTATATAAACATCAAAAACCCAATTAGATTTTCTTTTTTGCTGAGTCCTAGTTTTTTTCTCAATCGGAAACGAGCTAGTTCAACCCCGCCAATTGAGATATTCATAAGTACTGCAATTTCTTTTGTAGACATATTCAATAAAAGATAGGTAGATAGATCCAGTTCTCTAGGCGATATAGTCGGGTATTTTTCTTTCAATCTTTTCAAAAAATCAAAATGTACATTTTTGATATGTTTTTCTAATTCATTCCAGCTTTTATCGGCATTTACTTCTTTTATAATGCTCTTGTTTAGTTTTGTAAACTGTATTTTAGTAGATTCATCTAAGGTGTCTAGATTAATGTCTTTGAGTTTATAAATAATTCCGTTTAAAATCTTATTTTTTTTCACTACTTGTAGCGAATTATTAACCAATTCTTTGTCTTTAGCTAAAATTTTTATTTGTAATGCATTGCTTTTTAGGGTATCAATTTTCTTTTCTAATTCGTATTTATCTTGATTAATTTGAGATTCTTTTTCGAGATAAATTTTTCTGGATTCCATTTTTTCAAAAATTTTATCTTTGTAAATTTTGTTTTTTATTCTTTTTCGTATAAAGTAAAGTAAAACAAGGAGTAGTGATAAATAGCCCAGATAAGTGATATAATGCCGGTACCATGGGGGTAAAATTGTAAAACCGACAGAGACTACGTCCGATTGAACGCCATAGCTATTTCGTGCTTTTACTTTCATCTTATATTCACCTTCCCATAGATTGGTATATTCTTTTGAAATGGTTTTAGACCATGTACTCCATAGTTCATCAAATCCTTCTAATTGATAAGAAAATTCTAGTTTTTCTAAATTTACATAGGTGGGAGATGAAAAGGTAAATTTTACATGATTTGACTTATTTTCAATTGGATCATCTTGAATTGAATTTTGGATATTTTCAGTATTTATAGAGTCTTTATGAATAGAATAAAAATTAATGAAGGCTTTTGGTTTTGCTTTTAAATTATTTAGAAATTTAGAATCAAAATGAGCTAATCCATTACTAAGTCCAATGAAACTTGAGTTAGGTGTAATGGAATTTATTGAAAAATAGTTGGAAACAAGATTATTTGTAAGATTCGAAAAAGGAGCCTGAATGTTTTCATAGTTACCTTTTTTATCAACCATTAACACTCCCATTGTTTCATTAAAGACATACCAAATATTGCCAAAAACATCTTCATTTGATGATGTGATATTTGGAATATTTTTAAATAATTCATTTGTTTTTTTGTCTTCAAAAAAAATATTTTGTTTTTCTGAATAGTTAAAGAACTGGTTATTTACTTGAAAAGAAACTTCCTTATTTATATTTTGAATACTTCCTATTCCTTTGATAGATGGCGTTAAACGATCGTATTTTTTTATATAATCAAATTTTTTAAAATCTTTGGATAATTGAAGTTGGTACAAATTAGCATCTTTTTTTAACCAAATAAAATCTTCATCGATTTCAAAAGTAGTAGCGGATTTATCAAATCCAAGAATTGAATTTCTAAATTTTAAACCAGTAGCTGTTTTTTCAAATAGTCCAAATCCATCATATTTAGAACCTAAGATATAATTAGGAATATTTGGTATTTTTTTAAAATAAAAGTATCCATTAGCGTCAACTATTTTAACTGATTTCCCATCTTTAATCAAAAGTGCACCATTATTATGAGCACATATTAAACGGTCATCGATAAGCTGTATATTCCAAGTCTGACCAATAGTTCCTTCAACTAAAATGAATTTATTATCAATAATGCTCCCGTCCCAAGGATGATAATACAATCCCTGATTAGTCGCTACATATAGATTTCCTTTATGTACAACCGAAGCATAAACGGTGCTTAGATTGTAACTAAAGCCAAAATACGTAAATGGGGAATTTGCATTAATAATTGAAATTCCATTGTCTAGACCCAGCCAAATTGTATTGTCATTGTCAATAAAGGAAGTTAAAATTGTGTTATTTTGTAACCCCCTTGTTCGATTAATTTGTTGAATGATCTTCCCATTTATATCGGATAGGATTAAGCCATCAGAAACCGAATTTAGAGCAAGATGTTTGTTGTCAATCAATACTCCCCCTAAAGAACTATTTTTTTTTATAAATGTATTTGATTCTGTTTCCCAAGGGGTTAATTTACCATTGTCATATTTAAAAAGTCCCTTGTCTAAAGTGGCAATTAGAATTTGGTCATTTTCTAATGGAAACATTCCCCATATTTCGGTTGTATTAAAAAAAGTTGTTCCTTCTATAGGAAACAAACTCCCATTTTTATAAATCTGAATCCCTTTAAGAACATCTTGGAAGTAGAGATTATTTTTTACTTGGAATGAAAACTGAAATTTTTTGGGGGCTTTAAGAAATCGAAGTTTTTTATTTTTATAAATATAGATTCCTTCAAAGGATTGAAAAAGGACTTCATCTGTATTAAAATGAATTTTCCAGATTAAATCGATATCGATTTCACTACTATTTGGATGTATTAATTTCGATAATGAGGTGTATTCTAATTTACCTCTTGTGTTTGATTTAAAATAGCCAAACTCATTATAGCCTCCGACAAAAATTTTGCCGGAACCATCAATTTTTAAACTTCTTAATCCGGATAAATTTGGTAATTTATGTATTGTCCAAGAGGAGCCGTCAAATTGAAGCAAACCTTTGTTATTGGCGAAATACATATTGCCTTTTTTATCTTGAGCAATATCCCAGTTTTGTGTACCTCCTTTATACTCGCTTTTTGTGTAATTTTTTATTTCAGGAATTCCGATATTTTTTATTTGTCCTATTAAAGTGGGGTAGAATCCAATCCAAATAAAAAACAATACAGTGCATTTAATAAATCTCATAATTTAAATGTAACAATTGTTTAGTACTGAAAAATACTTTTTAGTGTTAAAAAATGAAAGTCATTTTTATAGGAACCAAATTGCAATAGAGAGTTTGATCTGTCCCTTTTTAAAGCGGTAAGGTTCATATTTCGTATTAACTTTTTGATAACATCTTAAAAAACAAAAAGACGAGCTGTTTTTCAGTAAGATAGGATAAATATGTGTAGTTTTTGTGTAGTTAGAAAATAGTCTTTGATGTGTTTTTATAATAATTAATAATTGTTTGTACGGAAAATATTACTTTAATATTGTTTCAAGTTACTAATAAATTAACCAAAATTTTTAGAAAAATGAAATTAACAAAAACACTTATTTTTTGTTTTTTATCGCTATTATTCTCAATTTACAGTCAGGCACAAGACATTAGTGTAATAGGAAAAATAACAGATGAATCCGGTTTTCCTATTCCAGGAGCCACAGTTTTAATTAAAGGAACAACATTGGCAACTAGTTCAGATTTTGATGGTAACTATAGTATTGATGCCGACACGAATGCTATTTTAGTAATTAGCTATTTAGGTTATAGTCCTTTTGAAGCTTCAGTTAATGGCCGTCTTCAAATTGATGTAAAACTCATACCGCAATCTCAAGCTTTAGAAGAGGTTGTTGTTGTGGGGTATGGAACTCAAAAAAAGAGTTTAGTTACAGGCGCTATTTCTAGTGTCAAAGCTAAAGATTTGGAAAATCTTCCAATTACAAGGATAGAGCAATCCTTACAAGGAAGAACTTCTGGGGTTATGATTTCTTCTAATTCAGGACAACCCGGATCCAATTCTACTATTCGTATTAGAGGGATAACTACTTTTGGGAATAACGAACCACTTTGGGTTGTAGATGGTGTAGTGGTAGATGCAGGCGGAATAGGTTTCTTAAATCAATCGGATGTTGAATCTATAGAGGTTCTTAAAGATGCCGCTTCTCAAGCTATTTATGGAGCAAGAGCTGCAGCAGGAGTTATTCTGGTAACTACTAAAAAAGGGAAATCCGGAAAAATTAGCGTCAATTATAATGGTTTTGCAGGTATTTCTTCTCCAGCAAAAAAACTGAACATGCTTAACGCATCGCAATACGCTACTCTTTTTAACGAAGCTTCGGTCGCTGGTGGTGGTGGCGTTCGATTTCCTAATCCAGAATCATTGGGTGTCGGAACCGATTGGCAGTCTACTATATTTAATAATAGAGCACAACGCGAGGGTCATGAGTTAAGTTTAACGGGTGGAAATGACATCTCAACATTTTATTTGTCTTTTGGATTATTAGACCAAGAAGGAATTGTTGCTTCGGAGATATCGAATTATTCTAGAAAAAATATTCGAATTAACTCCACCCATAAAATTGCAAAATGGATCACTTTAGGACAAACTTTAGGATATTCCAGAGAGAAAAATTTAGGAATTGGAAATACGAACAGTGAATTCGGTGGTCCATTGAGTTCTGCAATTAATCTAGATCCTCTAACTCCAATTGTGGAAACTAATCCAATAGCAGCAGGTCAATCCCCTTATAATAATAATGGTATTATCAGAGATGCTTGGGGTAATCCATATGGAATATCTCCTTATGTAGCGCAAGAGATGGCAAATCCATTAGCCTACATACAAACAAGATTAGGCAATTATGGTTGGTCTGATAATTTCGTTGGGAATGCTTATTTAGAGCTGGAACCGATCAAAGGACTAAAGTTTAGAACTACACTAGGAGGTAAATTAGCTTATTGGGGAAGCGAAAATTTCACCCCACAATCCTATTTAAACGCTTCAAGTATCGTGCTTAGAAATAACATTAACCGGACAACAAATCAAAGTTTTGGTTGGAACATTGAAAATATTGTTTCTTATAGTAAAAAGATTGGAGATCATAATTTCAGTTTGTTATTAGGTCAAGGTGTTTATGTAGATAATATAGTAAGTGGCACCGGAGTTACCTATTTTGACATCCCGGTAAGTAGTTATAGAGACGCTTCCTTTAATTTTAGTGTTCCACAAGATCAAATAGATGCTTCTGCTTATACAGGGGCTCAACATAAAGTAACCTCTTTATTTTCAAGATTTAATTATGATTTTAAAGAAAAATATCTTGTTACGGGTATTATCCGTAGAGATGGCTCATCTCGTTTTGGATCCAATAATAGATATGGAACTTTTCCTTCTTTCTCTTTAGGATGGGTACCTTCAAAAGAAGAGTTTTGGAAAGAGAACAAGGTAATTAAACAATTAAAATTTAGAGGGGGTTATGGGATTACGGGAAATGATGCTATAGGAGATTTTAGATATTTAGCAACAATTGGCGGAGGTAGGAATTATACTTTTGGAAATGGAGGTGCAATTACAATTGGAAATAGTCCAAATGCCCCTTCAAATCCCGATTTGAGATGGGAAGAAACAAGTCAGGCCAATATTGGATTTGATGCCTCTTTATTCGAAAATTTCACGCTCTCATTTGATTTGTATAATAAAACGACCAAAGGAATTTTACAAGATGTTCTCCTTCCGGGTTTTGTTGGAGCTACGGGTAATCCAGTTGGTAATGTTGCCGATATGGAGAATAAAGGTTTCGATTTAGAATTGGGATACAGAAAAAACATAGGAGATCTTAATATATCGGTCAACGGAAATGTATCTTATCTGCAAAATAAAGTAACGTATTTAGGAAATGGTATTGACTTTCTTTCTGGGGGACAGACAATACAGGCAAGTACATATCCTATAACCAGAGTACAGGTTGGTCAACCTTACAATGCTTTTTTTGGTTTTCAAACCCAAGGAATTTTCCAAAATCAAGAGGAAATAAATGCCTATAGAAATTCTGCGGGTGCTTTAATTCAACCAGACGCCAAGCCAGGAGATTTTCGTTGGGCCGATGTTGATGGTAATGGTGAAATTACTGCCGATGACAGGACTTTTATAGGAAGTCCGATTCCTGATTTTACTTTTGGTTTAACCCTTAATTTAGATTACAAAAATTTTGATTTTATGGTTTTTGCCCAAGGTGTTACAGGAAATCAAATTTTTCAAGGATTACGTCGATTGGACGTAGCCAATTCTAATTACCAAACTTCGGCTTTGGGGAGATGGAACGGTGAAGGGACTTCCAATTCTTTTCCAAGAATGACTACCGATGATTCGAATAGAAACTTCAACAACCCTTCTGATTTTTATTTGGAAAATGGAGATTATGTAAGACTTAAAATGATACAAATTGGGTATTCAATTCCTACTGCCATAATCAATAAAATAGGATTGCAAAAAACCAGGTTTTATTTGACGGGTGAAAATCTATTCACTTTTACCAAATACTCGGGTTATGATCCTGAAATTGGTGGGGGTGTTATGGGAATTGACAGGGGTTTTTATCCTCAGGCTAAAACAGTGATGTTAGGAGTTAATTTACAATTTTAATAAAAGTACTATGAAACTAAAAAATATAAAACAGTCGATCTTTGTTTGCCTTGTGTTTTTAACAGTGACAGCCTGTAGTGAGGATTTTTTAAATGTAGATCCCTTAGGAACAGCATTAGAAGAAGCATATTATTCAAATGAATTTGAAGCCTATTCAGGTTTGGTTTCCATTTACGACCCTATCGGAAAACAATCTGTCGGATTTGAAAATATGGTAACCATGCTAAATGCAGGTTCCGATGATACTTTTGCTGGAGGTGGTGGTGCAACTGACGGAACCGGAGTGCAATCTTTTTCAAATTATACGATAAGTTCAGTTACAATTCCGGTTAGTTATTGGAATAATTTTTACCAAGGAATTTTTAGAGCAAATGTGCTGCTCGTTAAATTGCCTGGGGTACCAATGGATGAGTCATTAAAAGCAAGATTTACAGCTGAATCTAAAGCATTAAGAGCGTATTATTATTTTGAATTAGTTCGTTTATATAAAAATATTCCACTAATTACTTTGCCTCTTACACCCATAGAAATAGCAACGGTTACTCAAGTAAGTCCTGAATTAATCTATGCACAAATTGAAAAAGATTTGACAGAATCTTTACCTGATTTGCCAATGACGATTACCAATACCTCCGATGAAGCAGGTCGACTAACTAAAGGAGCTGTTCAGGCACTTTTGGGAAAAGTATATTTGTACCAAGGAAAAAATACTTTGGCTGCAACTCAATTTGCTGAAGTAAATGGAATACCTGGAACTGTTAGTCAATACGGTTATAAATTATTGGATAGATATGCTGATTTATGGACCATTTCCAATAAATTTAACTCTGAATCTATTATTGAGGTTTCTCATACAAGCAGAGGAAATACTGGTTGGGGTAATTGGGGTTCTGGTTCAGATGAAGGTAATAGTATAAATACAATGGTAGGACCTAGAAGTTATTCGAGACCAAGTGGATCGACGGCACCAGATTATGCAACGGGTTGGGCTTTTAATCCCATAACTCAAAATTTATATGATGCGATCAAAACAGATCCCCGTTTTGATTCCACAGTAGCCGATTTAAAAGCATTAAAAGCAGCAGGTTTAGCAGATTATATTCCAGGTTATCAAGACACGGGTTATTTTGTGAAAAAATTCATGCCTTTAACTGCTGACGTAACTACTGGTGGTGGTGATGCGGTTTTGAATTACAAACAAAATACGTATATAATTCGATTAGCAGATACTTATTTGATGGAAGCAGAAGCCTTGGGTGGATCAGGAGCAAGGGCTCAAGCTTTATTAGATGCTGTAAGAGCTCGCGTTGGTCTTGCTCCAATTGCTGTTTCCATAAGTGCTATTCAAGAAGAGCGTAGATTAGAATTAGCTTGCGAAGGTCACCGTTGGTTTGATTTAGTTCGATCAGGAAGAGCAGCAAGTGTTCTTGCTAACAGAGGTTTTGTGGCCGGAAAAAATGAAATTTGGCCAATTCCTTTAAAAGAATTAGAGAATACTCAAATTGTTCAAAATCCAAATTATAATTAGGGAATTAAGTAAAATTTGTTTGCTAATAGGAAATTATATTAATTGGGTTTAGTGGATAAGAAGCCTTTTGTCAACTGATAATAGGCTTTTTATTTAATAGTAAAATAGAATGACTAAATTTAGCTTGAAACTTAAAAAAACAACATGAAAAAAATATATATCGCAATACTCATTACCTTTTCATTATCTTCTTTTTCACAAGGTTTTCTGCATAGAAAGGGACAAAATATTGTTGATGGAAATGAACAAAATGTACTTCTTAGAGGTTTAGGCCTTGGAGGTTGGATGGTTCAAGAGGGATATATGCTTCAAACCGGTTCCTTTGCAGGTCCTCAACACGTGATCAAGCAAAAAATTACGGATTTAATTGGAGCTAAAAACGCCGAAGAATTTTACAATGCTTACAGAGAAAATGGAATCACAAAGCGGGATATCGATTCATTAGCCGCTTGGGGTTTTAATTCCGTTCGATTGCCAATGCACTATAATTTGTATACAGTGCCTATTGAGCAAGAAAAAGTGTCCGGACAAAATACTTGGTTGGAGGAAGGTTTTAAAAGGACGGATGATTTACTAGAATGGTGTGCTGCCAATAAAATTCATTTGATTCTGGATTTGCATGCTGCACCCGGCGGTCAGGGGAAAGACGCTAATATCTCCGATTATGATGCTACAAAACCTTCACTTTGGGAAAGTGCGGAAAATCAGGACAAAATGGTGGCACTTTGGGAAAAGCTAGCTTTGCGTTACAAAGATAATCCCTGGATTGGCGCTTATGATATTATCAATGAGCCCAATTGGAATTTTACAGGAACCAATCAAAATGGTTGTGATGAAACTTTGAATGCTCCTTTAAGAGCTTTACAAGTACGTGTTACTAAAGCCATTCGAGCAATTGATACCAATCATTTAATTTTTATTGAGGGAAATTGTTGGGGGAATAATTATGACGGGATGTTTCCACTTTGGGATGAAAACATGGCCTTAAGTTTTCACAAATATTGGAACACTAATGATACCGCTTCGATTCAGAAAATGTTAGATTACAGAACTAAATATAAGGTGCCCATTTGGTTGGGTGAAAGTGGGGAAAACTCCAATGTTTGGTTTAAAGAAGCGATTGCTTTAATGGAATCAAATAATATAGGGTGGGCTTTTTGGCCAATGAAAAAAATAGATAATTTAGCAGGGGTGAGTTCCGTTACAAAAACCCCGGACTATCATAAATTGTTACAATATTGGAATAACAAGGGGACAAAACCTTCGGTAAATTTTGCTAAAAAAGCAGTATTGCAAATGGCCGAAAACTTCAAAATGGAAAATCTGACCATTAGGTACGATGTTGTAGATGCCATGTTCAGACAAATTAAGACAACCGACACCAAAAAATACAAAAACCATTCCCTACCCGGTAAAGTATTTGCATCAGAATATGATTTAGGTCAAAATGGATACGCTTATTTAGATAAGGATGTCGCTAATTATGACGGGACTAAATTTACCAAATGGAATAAAGGCGGAATGATGCGAAATGATGGTGTGGATATTGAGTCTTGCACGGATAAAATCACCAACGGGTTTAAGGTCAGTTTCATTGAGGATGGAGAGTGGTTGCAATTTACAGTACCATCATTATCAGAAAAAGTATTTGATGTGGATATTCGGTATTCAAGTATAGTTGCTGGTGGGAAGCTCTATCTTAAAGATGAAAAAGGTAGAATTTCAGAAACCATTGAAATTCCATCATCAGGTGGACTAGAATCCTGGAAAACTGTAACTTTAAAAAAAGTAACCTTAAAAAAAGGGACGAATAAAATTACAATATTTTTTGAAAAAGGAAATTTTAATCTAAATTTTATTGAATTCAAAGAATCGAATTAATCCAAGTATCTCTATAGATACTTATGGTTTCTATAATATTTTTGCAAATTCTCCCAAATATGTTTGGCTCCGGATTTTTCTTGGGCTAACCCAATTAAGGAAAAAGACAAAAGGAATACTAGAAATGTGGTTTTTAGGAGTTAAATTTTAGTATTTTAGTAAAATAGAAATAAATCAAGTATTTCATTTATTAACTTTTGGAATGAATTTATTTCATTTTAAAAAATTAAAAGTAATTAACCTTAACACATATTATTTTAAAACAAACCGATCTGAAATGATAATAGCCCTCATTCAATCTCCTTTATCTTGGGAAAATCCGATAGAAAACCGAAATTATTTCCAAGAAAAAATCAATTCTATTAGCGACAAAGTAGATTTGATTGTGCTTCCAGAAATGTTTACAACGGGTTTTACGATGCATCCAAAGGGACTTTCAGAAACGATGCATGGCGATACTGTTAATTGGTTAAAGGAATTGGCCAAAGCCAAAAACGCAGCAATTACGGGAAGTATTATCATTTTGGAAAACGAAAACTATTATAATAGATTAATTTTCGTTTTTCCATCAGGAGAAATTCAACACTACGATAAAAGACATTTATTTACTCTTGCGGGCGAAGATAAAAGCTATACCCAAGGCAGCCAAAAGCAAATAATAGAATACAAAGGATTCAAAATTTGTCCTCAAATTTGTTACGATTTGCGTTTTCCAGTTTTTTCCAGAAACAACGAAGATTATGATTTATTGATTTATGTTGCCAATTGGCCTAAACCCCGAATTAATGCCTGGGATATATTGCTACAAGCGCGATCGGTCGAAAATATGTGTTATACGATTGGCGTGAACAGAATAGGCCCAGACGAAAACAATCATGAATATACGGGTCATTCTCAAGTAGTTGATTTTCTGGGCAATTATCTTATTGAACCCAAAGAAAAAGAAGGTGTTTTTATAGCCGAATTGGATAAAAAGCAAATGCTCGAAACAAGAAAAAAACTTGGCTTTCTTAGGGATAGAGATTCTTTTACGGTGATAGATTAAACACTTGTTCCACATCCCAATTAGCTCGTACATCAATTTCCTTGGGAAAATAGTGTACTTCTTCCGATTGTCTTTTTTCTAAAAAATCTCCTGGATCCCATTCCTTGTTCTTGTTGTCGTCATAAATCACTCTCAAAGTAAATAAACTTGGTTCCAAAAGATTGAAATCGATGGTTGTTTTATCTTCAGAATAGGCCGAAGCAAGTAGATCTCCTTTGGTATTAGTGAGTTCTATAATAATTGGAAATCGCTTCACATTCTCCAATTTAACTCTTAGATTTCCATAATCAGCAGGTGTGCGAGTATTAAAATTAAAAGATAAAGTGTCATTAACATGATTTAGATAATCAGTTAAAGCACCGGGCAGGAGTTTGATGGTGTATTTTTCTGATTCTTCTTTTTGGAAATCAAATTTTAATTCTTGATTCCATTCATCATATTCCGTTTTGTAAGCAACTGCAACCGAATCTTTATTGATAAACTGAATTTTAGTAGTGTCAAATTTTGTAAGCGGTACCGTACTCGTTAAAGTAAATTGTTCTCTAAAATTTAAAGTGCCCGTTTGTTTGGAACTTATCGCTAGCGTATCTTTTTTCTGGTTTTTAATTTTAAAGATAAAGTTTTTATTGAATTTGTCTTTAGAAACCCCAAGACTTAAAGAATCTACTTTTAAAGGTTTAAACCAAATTTGAACCGAATCCTTGTCTTTTAATTTCGTCAAAATTATCGGAAGGATCTCTTTTTGATTTTTTAAAACGAGCTTTAAATCCTTCGGTCTTCCTTCATAGCCCAATGTCGCTCTGTTTCCAGAGGCCTGACTGGGTTTAAATGCATAAAAGGGCATCACTTGTTTAAACAAGCTCAACTCAAAAGTCGAGTCAGTGGGAATGCTGATAAATTCTTTGTGAAAAGCAATCTTCTCTCTTTTTGGATTGTAAAGATTGTTGCTGTTTTCATCTTTTAACGCAACTAATAAATATTTCCCGGCTTTTAAATTTTCTAAACTAAAAGTTTTTAAACTATCAAGTGTGTTGGTGATATAACGAGGGGGAGATTTATAAACAGTAGAATCGGTATATTTTTCATCTACATCATATAACATAACGGAAACGAAATTGTCTTCTTTTTTATTTAAAGCATCCCGTATTGTTCCACTAAGTTTTAAGGAATCGATGAAAGTTCCTGTCGAAAAAATGTATTTAAATTGACGATAAGGATTGCCTTCGTTATTATCAGAAATGCTTTGTCCAAAATTGAAACTATAAGTAGTGTTTGGCTTTAAGGTGTCTTTAATTTTAATGGTGATATATTTACTCGCAGTTGAAGGCGTGAGTTCCGGCGCGGTATTCATTGGAGGCGAAATAATCAGCTGTTTATTAGCGTCTTTCAATTTCACATATTCATCAAATGTCAATTTAATTTCATTTCCTTTGAATACGGTACTATAATTTTTAGGAAAACTTACTTTCAACACCGGAGCTAAGGTGTCTTTTAATCCTCCGGTAATGGAGCCTCTTTTTGCACACCCGCTTAGCGCGAGAAGTAGCAATAGGGATATAAAGATAAATTTGTTTTTCAACATCATACTAAAAATTAGAAGTCACAAAATAACAATTATATTTCGGCGAACCGAAATCTTTTTACTTTTTATTAGGAGCTTTTTACTGCTATTCCTTATATCCAAGCGAATAAAGGTGGGACGCAACTTCTATAAAGGCTTAAATGATGTTATCTTTGATAATTAATTCCCCATTATAAAGTCAAGAGTGGGACATCGCCATGCAAATTATGCTAATTCGAGCCCCAGGAATTTTCATAAGTGCTTTGCTACAGGCTTCTAATGTGGTTCCAGTTGTAATTACATCGTCAATTAACACATAATGTTTGTTGTGATCTTTTTCAGTATAACAAACTTCAAAAATATTTTCAACATGTTCAGTTCTTCCCAGTAGATTTTTTTTAACCTGAGTTTTTGAATAAACGACTCTTGTCAGAAGTTGGGTATTATAAGGAATATTTAGGTTTTCGGATAGGGCCAAACCAAAAGTGCTCACTTGATTATAGCCTCTTTCTCGCAACCTTTTTTTATGAAGTGGAACGGGAATAATTTCGTCAAAGGTTTTAGAAATAGCTAATGTTTTTAAGTCCTCGGCCTGCCATTCTCCAAAAAGGGTTCCCACTTCTTCATGACCTCGATATTTTAAACTGTGAATCATTTCCTGTACAATTCCTTTTTTATGAAAATAAACTAAAGTGGATACAAATTCAACAGCTACTTTTCCATAGAATTTCTTAAAAGCTTCATTTTCGGGATTCAAAAAATGATTGGTCAGCGGAATTTCATGGCGACAAATCGTACAAATTACATTTTCCTTAGATAGTAAAAAGGCATTACAGCCCAAGCAAACCTTAGGGAAAAGCACATTTATAAGGTTTTCAAACATCTTTTGGGTATTTATCGTACATAAAAATAAGAAAATCAGTCATTACAATGGTATTTTATAACACTTTTTATATTTTTGCACCACTATGGCAAAACAAGAAGATTTATTTAAGAACGTTATTTCACATGCAAAAGAATACGGATTTATTTTTCCGTCTAGCGAAATATACGATGGTTTAAGCGCTGTTTATGATTATGCTCAAAACGGAGTAGAACTAAAGAAAAATATTAGAGAATATTGGTGGAAGTCAATGGTGCAAATGCACGAAAACATTGTAGGCCTTGATGCTGCAATTTTAATGCATCCAACGACATGGAAAGCTTCGGGTCACGTCGATGCTTTTAATGACCCCTTAATAGACAACAAAGATTCAAAAAGAAGATACAGAGCGGATGTTTTAATCGAAGATTATGCGGAAAAGTTAAATCAAAAAGCGCAAAAAGAAATTGAAAAAGCAAGAGTTCGTTTTGGAGATACTTTCAATGAAGATGAATTCGTTGCAACGAATCCTCGTGTTGTAGAATATTTGGCTAAAAATAGAGAAATTCTGGAGCGCATGGGCAAATCCCTGGGCGAAGAAAATTTGGAAGATGTAAAAGCTTTAATTGACGAATTAGAAATTGCCGATCCTGAAACGGGATCACGTAATTGGACCGAAGTGCGTCAGTTTAATCTGATGTTTGGAACCAAACTAGGGGCTTCTGCCGATTCAGCCATGGATTTGTATTTGCGTCCGGAAACAGCTCAAGGTATCTTTGTCAATTTCTTAAATGTGCAAAAATCGGGTCGAATGAAAATTCCTTTCGGAATTGCACAAACCGGTAAAGCTTTTAGAAATGAAATTGTAGCCAGACAGTTTATCTTTCGTATGCGTGAATTTGAACAAATGGAGATGCAATTTTTTGTGCGTCCAGGGGAAGAAATGAAATGGTACGAATATTGGAAAACAACACGACTAAACTGGCACTTATCGCTTGGTTTAGGAAAAGAGAATTACCGTTTTCACGATCATGATAAATTAGCGCATTACGCCAACGCCGCTGCCGATATAGAATTTAATTTTCCTTTTGGATTCAAAGAATTAGAAGGGATTCATTCTCGTACGGACTTCGATTTGAAAGCACATGAGGAGTTTTCAGGGCGAAAATTACAGTATTTTGATGCCGAATTGAATCAGAATTATACG
>Ga0209084_1001026_pt1 | contig 24594 bp, 32 predicted proteins | sample C_130820_MF_Meta_FD_187309 | JGI IMG/M metagenome (GOLD analysis project Ga0209084, IMG submission 187309) | Freshwater microbial communities from Lake Croche, Canada to study carbon cycling - C_130820_MF_MetaG (SPAdes) (version 2) | ecosystem: Environmental > Aquatic > Freshwater > Lake...
TTAAGGAACAAGAATGAGTCAATCTTTATTAGGCGGTTATCTCAGCGCTACATTTAATCCCTTGACTAGCGGAGTTACAAGCACGGTTGAATACTTAGTCGTTGCTGGTGGTGGTGCAGGGGGTGCATCTGGGGCTTCTGGTGGTGGCGGTGGTGGCGGTTTACTGACTGGAACAGGATATGTTGTAACTCCAGGATCACCCATTACAGTAACTATTGGAGCAGGTGGCGCAGGATATAGCGCATCAGGATATAGCACTACCATTAACAATGGTGTAAATTCTGTATTTGGTTCAATTACTGCAACTGGTGGTGGTGGTGGATCAGGTGGTAATGTAAATGGTGGCAATGGTGGCTCGGGTGGCGGTGGTGGCGGTGGATATACTTTACCAGCGGGTACTGGAACATCTGGACAAGGAAATACAGGCGGAACAGCAAGCTCATATCATGGAGGAGGCGGTGGGGGCGCAGGATCAGCAGGAGGATTAGGTACTGTTGGTGGTGCATCTGGAGGAACAGGCATAGTATCTTCTATCACAGGAACGCCTATTCAATATGCTGGCGGTGGCGGTGGAGGATCATGGAGTTCAAACTCTAGTCAATTAGGTTTTGGTAATCAAGGATTGGGTGTTGCAGGCGGTGGAAACTCTGGGACAAGCGCAAGTAGCGTAGCAACAAGCACAGGAGTTTCTGGTCTTGCTAACACAGGTGGTGGAGGTGGAGGGGGTGGAGGAGATAATGCAACAACTAATAGTGGTGGATCAGGTGGATCGGGAGTAGTCATTATTCGCTACCCGGCAAACTGCGCTCCTCCCGCATCATTTGGGGGTTCCAATGTCCCACAAGTTTTATACAATAATGGCTACCAAATTTATGTTTGGACAGGTTCTGGTACAGTAACTTTTTAATGGAGAAATCATGGCACATTACGCACACATCACAAACGGCATCGTAGATAACGTCATCGTTATTGATGCAGAGACTTTAGCCCTTGGTCACTGGGGTGACCCATCCGAGTGGGTTCAGACTTCTTACAATACACAAGGCAATGAACACAAACTTGGCGGTACACCATTGCACAAGAACTACGCAGGTATTGGTTATACATGGGACGGTATAGGATTCACTCCTCCGCAACCTTTTGCCTCATGGACAAAGAACGCAACTACATATATGTGGGAAGCCCCAACACCTATGCCTGTAGAAGAAGGCAAACGCTTTACATGGAACGAAGAAACAACTTCATGGGTCGAGATTGTTGCCCCTGTGGTTGAAACTCCAGTAGAAACTCCTGCAACTCCAACGGTATAGAACATCATGGCTCAACTAAGCGGAATGTGGACTCTAAGTCAAGTTGCTCAAGCAGTGCAAAATGGGCAGTGGGTAGGCTTTCCGACTACAGTTGAGTATCTTGTCGTTGCTGGTGGAGGTGGTGGAGGCGGTCAATATTACGGTGGCGGTGGCGGAGCTGGAGGCTTGATTTCTGGGCAAACATCTATTACTCAAGGCACAACTTGCTATGTAACCGTTGGTGCATCAGGTACAGGTGGAGCATCTTCAACAGCAGGAACCAATGGAGGTAATTCTGTTTTACTAGCAACTTCATCAGGCGCTACTACAGGTAGCTTTGTTGCTTTAGGTGGTGGAGGAGGCGGTGGGAATGGATTAGCTGGTTTATCTGGTGGTTCTGGTGGTGGTTCAGGAGAACCTGGTGGTGGGGGCGCAAAATCGAGCGGTAGTGGCACTTCTGGTCAAGGTAACGCAGGTGGGAGTTGTGCTGGCAACGGAAGTGGCGGTGGTGGAGCGGGGACTGTAGGTTTAGCAGGTGGCCCATCTGCAAATACTTATCCAGCGAATGGCGGTGCGGGCATTGCATCTTCAATCTCAGGTGCTGTTGTAACTTATGCTGGTGGTGGCGGTGGCGGAGCTAACGCATCTGGCACTGCATATGCTGTTGGCGGTGCAGGGGGTGGTGGAAATGGAGGAGTTGGGTCAACAAGCCCTACTTCGGGAACTGCAAATACAGGCGGTGGAGGTGGTGGCGCTAGTGGGTATAGTGGTGGTTCCTCCTCTGGCGCATCAGGAGGCTCAGGAATAGTCATCATCCGTTATCAAAGCGCATTTCAATGGTTTACTGGTGGAACAGTTACTTCTGCCAATGGATATGTTGTCCATCAATTTATATCAAGTGGTACGTTGGTATCACAAGCTCCTACTTTGCCAGGGGCATCTAACACAGTTGTGTTTTACTCTTCAGCAGTTTGGACTGCACCTACAGGTTCATCTACTATTTCATACCTAGTGGTTGGTGGTGGAGGCGGTGGAGGCGGTGGAGGGCAAGCCAATGTTGGTGGTGGTGGAGGCGGGGCAGGTGGCCTATTAACTGGTTCTGGATTATCTGTTACTGCGGGTACTACTTACGCCGTTACAGTCGGATCAGGTGGTGCTGGTGGTGCTGGTGGTTCTTTTAATTCCGCAGGTGAAGGTGTTAACGGTACAAATTCATTGATTGGTTCTCTTGTCAATAGCACCACTGGAGCAGTTGGTGGTGGCGGTGGAGGCACATATATTGGCGCTAGTAGTACTGGAGCAGGTAAAAACGGTGGCTCTGGTGGTGGCGGTGCTGACTATTCTGGTGGAACATCTGGAGGTACAGGAGTATCAGGCCAAGGTAATGCTGGTGCAGGTGGTTCTCCTTATCCCGGTGGCTCTGGTGGCGGTGGCGGTGCTGGTGCAGTTGGTGGAGCATATTCAGGCAGTACAAGCGGTAATGGTGGCGCTGGATTATCATCATCTTTGTCAGGTTCAACTGTTTATTATGCAGGTGGTGGTGGCGGTGGTAGCTACACAGCCGCTACATCAGGAGGCACAGGCGGTGGCGGTGCTGGTGGAAATAACACAATTGGAACAAGTGGAACTTCTGGTACTGGAGGAGGCGGTGGTGGCGGTGGTATATCCAGCAGTGGGTCAGCCGCAGGTGGCAACGGTGGTTCAGGTATCGTAATTATCAAGTGGAGTTGAGATGTCTGACACTGAAAAAGACTTAGCTGTTCACGTTGCAGTTTGTGATGAGCGTTACCGCAACATTGAGGAATCACTGAAAAACGGAGAAAGGCGCATGACCAAGATCGAGTATTTGATCTATGCTGTGATGGCAATGGTTATGTTTGGCCCAGGCGTTGCGGCGCAATTCTTTCATAAATTCTTTGGAATCTAATGGACCCAATCACTATTTTTGCGGCGTGTAAAGCGGCTCACGCAGGGATTCGTGAGTGCATTGATCTTTACCGGGATTTTAAAAAAGACGGCAAAGATGTCGGTGACATTGTTGGTGACATTGGTAAAAATTTAGGTTCGTTCTTTACGCATCAAGAATCGTTTAAAGAGGCTGAAAAAGAGGCTAAAAATAATCCTTTGCCTAAGAATGTCAGTGTTAATGAAGAAGCAATGAATAGAATTTTGCGTCAACAACAAATTAGTCGCATGGAAACTGAATTGCGTGAAATGATCATTTACCAAATTGGTATGCCTGGTCTTTGGACTGAATTTGTACAAATGAGGGAAGTGGTTAAAAAAGAGCGCGAAAAAGTCGAGCGTGAACAAAAAAAGCCCGTGAAGAGGCCGCTTATAAAAGACGGCAGTTTATTGCCAAGTGGGAATTTCGGGCGGCAATTTGCATTGCAGTTTTTGCGTGGGTCATGGTCTTTAGCGTACTGATGTACGGCATCCACCTGGATTATCAAAAATCGAAAGGACAGTAAATGGATTGGCTGAAATCAATTGCTCCTACAATAGCCACGGCTTTAGGTGGTCCACTAGCTGGCCTGGCTGTCAATGCCGTCTCATCTGCTCTAGGCATAGACCCTAGTAAAGTAGAAGAAACCATACAATCGGGCAAACTGTCTGCCGATCAAATAGCATCTATTCAACAAGCAGAACTTGGCCTTAAAGCTCGCGCACAAGAGCTTGGTCTTGACTTTGCTAAACTGGCTGTAGACGATAGAAAATCAGCCAGGGAACTCCAAGCAACAACCCGCAGTTTTATTCCCCCAGCTTTGGCCATTCTAGTTACGGTAGGTTTCTTTGGGATTCTGGTGGGTATGATGATGGAAACATTCAGAACAAGTGAAGCTTTGATGCTGATGCTTGGGAGTTTAGGCACGGCTTGGACGGGGATCATTGCGTTCTATTTCGGTTCTTCTGCTGGCTCACAGGCAAAAGATGATTTATTACACAAAAGCACACCCACAAAATGACACAACTTAGCCCACATTTCACTCTTGAAGAGTTAACAATCACTGAACATAGGGAGTTTGACAATGAACCTAATGAACTTGAAAGAGCAAATCTTGTCCGCCTTGCAAACTTTTTGGAGCAAGTTAAAGAGCTATTGGGCGGCAAGCCTGTCATGGTTAACAGCGCGTTTCGGTCAGCCCAAGTAAATCAGGCAGTGGGGTCAGCTCCCACGTCTCAACATAGGGTTGGCTGTGCGGCTGACTTGCGTGTGCCAGGCATGACACCAAATGAGGTGGTCCAAGCTATTATTTCAAGTGATTTGCCTTATGACCAGTGCATAAGAGAATTTGACAGGTGGACCCATCTTTCTATAACAAACCATGAAGGCGAAAAGCCTAGACGGCAGGCTCTTATCATTGATAAAATGGGCACAAGAGCTTACGCATAGGGAATTATTATGGCAACGTCAACATCGGTAATGACATATGACTCCTTAGTCAACAATGTCCAGGTTTACCTGGAGCGTACCGACGCCACCACAATAGAAAATATTCCCCTTTTTATTATGTTGGCGGAGCAGGTGATTGCCAGCCAAATCAAGTTTTTGGGCAATTTAACGGTCCAAGAATCAACAATGGTGGCGGGTAGCAATATTATTCCCAAGCCAGCCCGTTGGCATAAAACAGTTTCTATGAACCTCACGGTTGCATCGACAAACACAGACAATCCAGTATTGCTTAGAAAGTATGAGTATTTAAAAGAGTATTGGCCTATTCAATCAAATACTGCACAACCGCTTTATTACGCTGATTATGACTACGACAACTGGTTGGTGGCGCCGACGCCAGATCAAAACTATTCCTTTGAAGTCTTGTATTACCAGCGCGTTCAGCCACTTGATTCTTACAATCAAACCAATTGGTTTACACAATACGCCCCCCAGGCTTTATTGTTTGGCTCGCTACTCCAGGCAATGCCGTTTTTGAAGAATGACGAGCGTGGACCTATTTTCCAACAACAATACGATCTAATCATGCAAACTCTGACAACAGAGGACAGGTTGCGGGTTGGTGATCGTCAAGCCGTAGTGGTGGATGCATGACAACTTATACCTCACCCTTTACGGGCAACACAATTCAACCTACTGACGTAAGCTATGAGGCTTATCTCAATCAGACGGCAAATTTAACGCTGTTTTGGCCAATTAATGGTACAACGGGTAACCCTACGGCCAGGATTATGGACGTAAGCTTTACAACGGCTGGATTGTCCTTGTATATGCCTGACGCCACTCAAGTGTCAGTTGGCCAAGATGCAATGATTCGCAATACAGGGTCAGTTGCTTTTACAGTCAAAGGTTATTCTGGAAACACAATTGTTTCTGTTCCAGCTAGTTCTGCTCAGTATATTTATTTGACCAGCAATGCTACCCAAGGCGGTACCTGGGGCGTTTTAGCCTTTGGTACAGGTACATCTAGCGGGACGGCCTCAACGCTTGCTGGGTATGGTTTAGAGGCACTTTCAGCCACTTTAAACCAAGCATATACAGTTAATTCATTGATTACTGGATACACGTTTTTAGCGGCTGACCAGGCATCAATTTATGTATGGACTGGTGGAACGACAACTGTTACTTTGCCACTAGCAAATACTTTGGGTTCAAATTGGTTCTTTTTGTTTAAAAACAATGGGACAGGTACCGTTGACATAGCGTGTAGTGGATCGGACCTAATTGACAGTGGTACTTCAAAAACATTCCAGCCTGGTAATTCTGCATTTATTGTGTGTACAGGAACTGGATATGTAACTGTTGGTTATGGTACAAGCTCTACGTTTGTTTATTCTGTTTTGACATTGACGTTAACTGGTGGGTCATACACATTAACTGCAAGTCAAGCGTCTAATACCATTCAAGAATACTCAGGAACACTTCTATCCAATCAAACAATTATTTTCCCCCCTGTTGCTAACTTGTATGTAATCAGCAATCAAACATCGGGCAGTTTTACATTAACAGCAACAACAAATATTGCTGGAAAAGCAACCGCTACCATTCCCTCTGGAGGGCAAGCTACATTAATTTGTGATGGCCAAAACTTTTTTAATGCCAACACAACGCAGGCTGGGGCAACAGCATTGAGTATTGCCAGTGGTTCACAATCAAATCCAACATTGAACTTCAGCGCTGAAACATCAACGGGTATCTATCGTCCTGGTACAGGCAGATTTGGTATCACTGTTCTTGGTTCTTTGGTTGTTGACGTAAGCGCAACTGGTCAGACGGTAACTGGTTCAGGCACATTTACTACAGGTATTTCTGGTGGAACATTCTAATGACCAAACAAGTATTTCAATTAGATACCAAGGCTGGAATACAAAGGGACGGAACAGTCTTTGACAATCCTTTTTATACCGATGGTCTATGGGTAAGGTTTCAACGTGGCAGGCCCCGTAAGATATATGGTTACACTGAAATAACACCTAGCCTGGCTGGACCATCCAGGGGTATTTATGTAAGCCCCCAAAATGGTTTTACCAACGTATATAGTGGATATTCTGACGGTCTACAAGTAATTCCCATAAACAGCAGTGGAACTGGTGGTGGTATAAGTGATTTCACCTTATCCAATTTCACTGCATCATCTCTTAATGTGTGGCAGTTTGATAATTTCTTTGACTCTTCGGGTTCAGGAAACAATTTGCTTTTGGCCCATCCAGGTCAAAATTTAGCGGCAATTGATAGCACAACAAATACGCCTGTTTTGGCTGGTGCATTAACGGGTACAACAGCATCAAAAGTTGGTGTTTTTACCCAAGCTGTGAATACCACAAACGGCTCAGTCACCGCAACATTAAATTACCCTTTCACCAATCAATTTATTGTTGGCGCTGGCCAAACAATTACTGGAACTGGTATTCCATCTGGAACCACGGTTACTGGGGTTGTGGCCAATACGTTGACCTTATCAGCCGCCGCTACAGCCACTACAGGAACAACTTTATCCACTGTTGCAGTAACTGGTACAGCGGGACAATGCTCATGTACAGCAACTACGTTAACTGTTGGCCAGTCTGTTTTTGTGACTGGTACAAATTCTGGTACAGAAACAGGTATAACAGCAGGTACCTACTACATCATAGCTACCAACGGAACTACTACATTTACGCTATCTGGTAGTTATAGCGGTACGGCAATAACTACCACAGCAGGCACAACAACTGGACTGGCTTTTGTTGTAAACACTCCAATTACAGCAACATTTGACAACAACATCTCAGTTTCTGGTGGTGTGATCGTTCTTTTTCCATACGTTTTTGTTTATGGAAATAATGGATTGATTCAAAATTCTGGTGCTGGTAATGTCAATGATTGGGTATCAGCTACAGCCAATGCTACAAATGTAGCTACAGGAAAGATTGTCCAGGGTTATCCAATCCGTGGTGGTACTAATTCACCAGCAGGATTATTTTGGAGCTTAGACAGCGTTATACGTGTGTCTTTCACTCCAACAACAACTACGGTTGGAAATACTTCTAGTACGTTCTACTGGCGGTATGACACGATTACAAGTCAGTCATCAATACTTTCATCACAATCTGTTATTGAATATGATGGTATTTTTTACTGGTGCGGTGTAGACAGATTTTTGCTATATAACGGTGTTGTCAAAGAAATTCCAAATGGATTAAATCAAAATTACTTTTTTGACAATTTGAATTATGCACAACGTCAAAAAGTATACGCAACAAAAGTAACTCGGTTTGGTGAAATTTGGTGGTTCTATCCAAACGGTTCAAGCACAGAATGCAATAACGCAATTATTTATAATGTTCGTGAAGGTACCTGGTATGACGCTGGTTTTGCCGCGGGTGCTAGGCGCAGTGCAGGTTATTTTTCCCAGGTTTTTCACTATCCAATCAATGCCGATTGGCAAGTCAATGCAAGTGGTGGAGTTAATTTGGTGACCATAGGAGCACCAGGAAGTTCTTATACAAATGGAACATATTCGTATTATTCTCTTACTGGCGGTACTGGCACTGGTGCTACAGCAACTATTACTGTTGCTGGTGGAGTGGTCACTGCCGTAGTCATTAATAACCGTGGAATAAACTACACTGTTGGCGATACATTAAGTGCAGTATTGCCTGTTGGTTCTGGGTTTAGACTGGTTGTTAATTCAACAATGACATTTGTTTCTTTGTATCAACATGAAATTGGTGTTGATGCAATCAAAGGCGGTCAAGTACTTGCAATACCAAGTTACTTTGAAACCAATAATTTGGGTTTTGTCAGTGGTGGTCCAGCACAAGAAACACCTGTATCAACTAATAAGTGGTTAAGAGTTGAGCGTGTTGAGCCTGATTTTGTTATGTCAGGCCAAATGCAAATGTACATTACAGGACCATCATATGCTCAAGGTGAAGATAAGTTATCTGGCCCATATTTGTTTGATCCAAACACTACAAAAATTGATCTTAAAGAACAACGACGTCAAATGAGAATTAAATTTGTTTCCAACGTGCAAGGTGGAAATTATTTCTTAGGTAAGTTGTTATTGGACGCAGACTTCGGTGATGTAAGGGGATATTCGTGAGTTACAATATTGCCTCTAATAATCAAACGAATCTTACTTCATTAATTTATGATCCACGACATCATACCTTTGATTCATGGGCTAGTCTCATGTGCGAGGCTTTTGCCGCTAATCAATTGGAAATACCTGATCCACAAACAAATTGGCAAGGCTGGGCATCAGGATTAAAAGCAATCGCTTTATTTGATAATTCGGGTACTCCTGATCCATATGCGTATGAGGACTGGAGTGATTGGGCAACAGCTCTTGTTAATAACTACCAGCCGAGTCCACAATGAGTGATCCAGCGTCCCTTGTTAGCGAATACTTTGCCGCCAATCCTAAGGCATCGCCTGCACAGGTTGCACAGGCTGTTCAATCTATTGGTGGTTTGGATGCTAATCCTGGGCTTGCAAGTGCATTGGCTGGCTACTATGGCAACAGTGTTGGGGACATCAATTCAGCATACAGCCAATTAATCAATACCGCTCCAGCAACACCTACAGCAACTGTTGCGGCTCCTCTATCAACTCCTGTATCTGCACCCGTATATTCATCAGCCGCTGACGTTTTAAGTGGTTTACAAAGTGGTGCCTTAAATCAAACAACGGCAATAGGTGCTTTACAGCAAGCAAATTCTTTATTTGGGCAAAACGCTCCACCTGCTCCAGTTGCTCCAGTTACACCAATTTCTCCAGCTTTACCAATTACTCCTGCACAGCCTGCAACAACAATTGCCCAGGCTCCAGCACCAGCGGCACCAATTACACCATCTGTTTTGAATGCAGATCAAATATGGCATGATTCAAGCGATGAATTTAAAAATACTTATGACACCATTCAAACAGGTAAAGCAACAATAAAAAATGCTCTGGTTGATGATGGTGAAGGCAACCTTGTAAACCAATTTGGATTGAGAGACGCAAATGGTAATTTGATAACAGATTATGTAAAAAATCTTGGTAATAACATATATCAAATACCGTCAAGTTCCACTGGCGGAACCATGAATACATTTGTTTATGTTGATCCAAAAACTGGCTTGGTCACCCCAGTTGCAGATCCATCTAAACAAGTTATTTATGGTGGAGGAAAATCAGGATCATGGGCAAAAGGTGTTTTAAGCGATTTAGGCCCAATACCTGCTATTTTTGCAACAGTCACTGGTAACCCTGAATTAATACCTTATATCAATGCGGCCTCAACGGCAATCAACGGCGGCAACATTGGGGATATTGGTAAATCATTTGTACTTGGTAATGTAGCCTCGGCTCTTGGATCTGCGGCAGGTGATATTGTTGGTGGAGCCACTGGAAGTACTATTCTTAGTGGAGGTGCTCAAAACCTGGTTAGTTCAGAAATTTCAAGCGGCGGCAAAGCTGATCCAGTAAAAGCTTTTGCTTACGGTGGTATTGGTTCTGCTGTGCCTATTATTGCAGGTGAAATTGAAGGTTATTCAAATTTAAGTTCTTCACAACAACAAATTGTTAATAACGTAATTGCTGGGGCATTGTCTGGACAAAAGCCAACACAAATAGCTATTAACACGGCTACAGCAGTTGCCAAAGATCAAGTCAATACGTTTAATGAAATAAACAACAATGACGCTTTGCTTGATACAAAAACAACTCCAGGAGCCTCAAATACTCAAGTTGCCAATCAATTAATTTTTGATGCCTCTAAAGCTCCTGATGTCACTACAGCACAAAAATTGGCAGATGATGCTGGATACCATCAATTTAAATTTGACGGTAAAACATACACAATAAATCCTGCAAGCCCAACTGAAGTTGATGTTGCAGAAGCAACCAGGACTGGTAATTTATTCCAAGCAATTGGATATACGGACCCAACTAAGGCCATGCAAGCCGCTTTGGCGGCAGACCCAAATGCAACGGGTTTTGTGATGGGTGGAAAAGAGTATTCAATACCAAAGGCGCCAACAACAGGGACTGGGGCAACCACTCCATCTACAGCAGATGCTTTAACAAATTTAATTAATCAATCTTACGCAACAATTCCAGCAGGTTCAATAACAGGTGAAGGTCCACAGAAACCTTTAACACAACTCAATGCTCCTATCCCTGCAACACCTGTAGCAAAACCTGTATCTGAATGGGACAACAATTCAAAGGTTACTGTGCCTGGAATGAATTTAACGCCTATATCACAATGGGATGATAAATATGGGCCACAAGTTCCTGCAATGAATTTAAGCCCAGTAACACCACCTGCTTTAAGCGCCAGAGATCAAATGATCAAGGATCTGGGTGGTATAGATGCAATTACCGATCCATCAACTGGAAAAATATTTGTTACTTTGCCACCAGCAGACGCCAGTATTGGTCCGTCTGATTACACAAATGTAAAAGGAACTGTAAGCAATGTTTTTAATACTACTGCTAACAATTTAGCTGGGGTAGGACTTGCTGGCGCTCAACTAGTTGGAAGTGCTTTAGGTGCTGATACAACCCATTTGAATGATTTGCAAAGTGCAATTCAACAAAACCAGCAAACTTCAATATCCAAATTAAATAACAGTGAACAAAATGTTGCTTTAGGATTATCAAATGCATTGACCACCGTTGCTTTAGGAACCCTGGGTGGACCTGCGGCGGCAATTATGGGCAACACTGCTATTGTTGGTAATAATGCATTCCAGGAAGGTGTAAAAGCTGGCCTTACCCCTATTCAAAACAGTACTAGAACAGCCATGATGATGGGTTCAGAGGCGCTTGGTGAAATGTTGGGTTTGCCTGGTTTAAATGTAATTCTTAAAGGATTACCCATAGGCGCATCACCATCACAAATGATTAATGCTGTTGGTAAATTTATTGGTGCCAATGTAAATGAACAAGTTGCAGAACTTGCAACTACTACCATGCAAATGGGAATTGATAAAATTGAAAGAATTGGATTAAATCCAAATGCAACAATTGATGATTTAATTGGAGCTTGGAAAGATACCGCAGTTCAAACATTGTTTGCTGTTGGTGGCGGGCACAGTGGGGCAACTGCAATTAATTCTGTTGGCAAAGGCGGGTCAAATTATGTTGATACAACTGACCAAACCAATACACCCACCACAGCACCATCAATAACCAATGTAGGTACCAATGCCACGATTACAGGCCCTGTTGCCGCCAATGAGCCCATCAATACCTCTGGTGGTAATGTTACCCCCATAGGTAATGCACCAAGCAGTTTGGCGTCTGCTGTATCAGCAATTGGCTCTTCAAATGGAACTTACAACCAGGCGCCTACTTCAGGTGCAACTGCATTAGCCCCAAGCTTGGTATCAAACCCTGAGTTGTATACACAAGGACAAGTTACTGTTGACGTCAACCCTCAAACCAATGTTAAAACTGAAGTAAAAGTTGACCCTGTAACCCAACAACAAACCAAAGTGGTAACTGACCCAAACAATGGTTTAACGACGCAAACATTTTTAAATCCATCAACGAATGTTTCCAGGGTCAACACGTACAACCAAAATACTGGTATTCAATCGTATGAAGTTACAAATCCTGCAACTAATTCAATTACCAAAACAATTACTGATCCAAATTCAAAAGTAGAGATCAAAACACAATCAAATACTGAAACAGGCAAGGTTGTTACCACGGTCACCAATTTAGCAACTGGGAAGATTACTTCAAGTGAATCAGTAAACCCTGACATTGTGGTTAAACCTGTTGTAGCACCAGCTATTGCACCTGCGGTGGCTCCTGCTGTTGCTCCAGTGGTAGCTCCAGTAGTTAACCCAGTGGTAAATCCCGTTGTTAACCCTGTCGTTAATCCTGTAGTCAATCCCGTGGTCAATCCTGTGGTCAATCCTGTGGTTAACCCAGTTGTGAATCCTGTAGTAAATCCAGTGGTTAATCCACCTGTTATTACAAATCCACCTGTTAATCCTCCTGGACCACCTGTAACACCGCCAGTGGTGCCTCCTGGGCCTCCAGTTGTTCCACCTGGACCTCCTCCTGGACCTCCGCCAATACCGCCCGTAAAACCTCCCGTAGTTAACCCGCCTGTGGTTGTTGACCCTGTGGTAACTCCACCAACAACTACAACCACAACAGTAGTTGACCCTAAAGTAACGGTAAAACCTCCAACCACTACCACAACTGGCGGCGGTGAGTTACCATCCTATACGCCTACGGGTGGTCCAGGGCACAAACCAAACCCAATTGTTGAGTCGTTGTTAAAAACGTACATGACAAAAGAAAAGTTTATGAGCCCATTGGAAAAAATGGCGTCCCTAGCACATATTCAAGAGAAAACAGGCCAAGATATGACCGATCCATATATAACCTCCTTACTGTCAGGTAACTCATCAACCTCACAAACGGCGTCTCCATCGTCAAATTACTATAAGTATGGCGTTGAAACTCCAACAGTTAGTGACCAATTGGCTACCAAAGATACTGCTCAACCCCTTAAAACAGGGGGTGCGCCTGACCCTTATTACGCTGGTGGTGGGTTGCCCTCAATCAAAGGACGCAAAGACTTTAGGGACGGCGCTCATGTTGCTGGACCTGGCCATGGCACCTCAGACGATATTCCTGCCATGTTGGCGGATGGTGAGTTTGTGTTCCCTGCTGATGTGGTTTCTGCCCTGGGTAATGGGTCCACAAAAGCTGGTACGGAAAAGCTGTATCAAATGATGCATGAAATTAGAGCCAGAGCAAGATCAGCAAAACCAGGTGATTTGGCGCCAGATGCACTAAAATCTCCCTTAGATTACCTGAAAGGTAGGAAAAAATAATGTCCGTACTTGGCGATATGACCTCTGGTGCATTTCAAGGCATTGCACCCCCCAACGTAAATACAACTCAATCTACCACTACTCAGGCGCCTGCACAGTACCTGGGCTATTTAAGTGCTCTAGGCGATGTTGGTTTACAACAAATGAACACGCCTGCTCAACAAATGGTTGCGCCTTTGAGTACATTGCAAAAAGATGTTTTTGGTTCGCCATCTGGGGTTGCAAACACTGAAAGTTTATTGACGGGAGCAATGTCTCCCCTCAATGCCGCATCTAAAACAGTGGGTGCAGATCAAATCAATAACTACCTTAATCCGTACATTGGGGACGTTAACAATGCTTTGGCAACATCAACTGCACAAAACATTAATCAAAACATATTGCCATCTTTACAGGCCATGGGTGCATCCAGTGGAAACATGGGTTCGTCCAGGCTTACAAATGTTACAGGTCAAACCCTGGCAAACATTCAGTCTGGCCTTGGTGCCCAACAAAGTCAAAACTTGGCCACTGGGTACAAAGATGCATTGGCGGCGGCTTTACAAGAACAACAAAACCTGGGCACTATTGGTAGTCAAAACATGACATCAACCATTGCAGGTTTAAATGCGGCATCTGGCCTTGGAGCACAAGCTCAAGCGCAAAATCAAGCTATTATTGATGCTCCACTAAAGACCGCAGGCAACGCCGCCGCACTGATAAAAGGGCTTACTATCCCCACGTCAACAACTCAAACGTATTCTGGCCCTGCGTCAAGTTATGGCCCATCCCCACTTTCTCAAATTGCTGGATTGGCATCATTGTTTGCCGCACCATCAGGTGGAACTAGTGCTTATCAAGGTATCAAACAAGGCATTAATGATGTTTTTGGAAGTGGCGCACCAATTGATTTGACTGGTTTTAAGAGCGCATATACACCACCAACGTATCCAACAACTCCAGACAATACGTCTGTCCTTGGTTCAGGTAATTTTACAATACCAGCAAATGTTAATAACAGTCCAACAATTGGTAACGCACAAGCCATGGACAACACTGGATTGGGAAGTGGTAGGGCTGATACATTAGATTTAGGTAGTTTGTGGGGTTCAACTCTTTTAAGGTAAAACATGTTAGCACCTCTTGCCCAATCAGTTTTAGGAGCACCACCACCCACGTTTCCAGCAACGGGTCAGGCTCCTGCACCCATTCAAACATCCAATGAAATAGCTGGTGGCTTACCTGGTATGGGTGGTCCAATAGGGCAACCTCCTATGCAGTCGGGTCTTTCTGCACCCATGACTGCACCTGCTATGGCGGGTATTTCAAACATACCACATGCACCAGCACCAGAGGCTGTTAAAGCACCATTGAGCGAGCCAAAACAATTCCGCAGTAAGTACGACGATATTTTTGATAAAGCAGAAGGTATCCTTTCAGAAACACTGCAAAAGAAACAAGGTATTGATCCTGTTGGCTTGGCAATGATCCAAGGGTTCTTATCACCTACCAAGACGGGTTCTTTCGGCGAATCAATTTCTAATGTTGCTGGTAGGGTTCGTGAGGCTCAGAATGAAGAAAGCCGTGGAGATGTAAGCCGTTTACAAGCACAAATGCAATTGGCCAGCGCAGGCTCATTGCGTGAGCGTGAGAATGAAGTCCAGCGTTTGATGGGTTCCTTGTATGAGAAAACACCACAAGGATTAAAAACCAATGTTGAAATTGCAAAACAATTGTCTGGAATTACCAAAGATCCAAGATTTGTACAGCAAGCAATAGCTGAAGAACAACAAACGGCCATGAGAAATGTTGGCATGAACATGTTCAAGCCTAAGATTGTTCCAGGTAAAGAAGGACAACCAAGCAGAACAGTGATGGAATTCAACCCCAATGCTGTTTATGAATTGATGAAAATTTCACCTGATCCAATGAAAGCCATTTCTGAGTACGCTAAAACAATTCCTGAATTGCGTAAAGCTGGATTAATTGAAGGATTGAAAGAAGAGGGCACCCCATTTGATGCATTGGCAATGATGGGACCAACTGATTTAATAAAAGCGCAAGCTCAGAAAAATGCTGATTTGTATTCAAAAGGATTGCTTGATCCTGATAAAGCCGCGCAAATGGCAAATACCATGTTGACCATGGCCACTGCACACATGGATAGGGAATCACAAAACAAATTCCACCAGATGATGTCTGGCATGATGATGTCAATGAAACAAGATTCCGCCAAATTGATGCGTGAAAAATTTGATGAAACGCAAAAAGAAAACATGAAGAAATACTCTGATCAAGAGAAAATTCTTTATAAAAATTCTGTCATACCAATTATTAATCAAGGTGCTAAAGCCTCTGAGGCATTGGTTGCTTTGTCTCAAATCCAAGACGTTGTGTCAAATGCACCTAGTGGTGTGTTTGCTGGACTTAAAGCAAATAGTGTTGGCGCGCTGTTTGGTACAGATGACAATACAGCATTGAGAAACTTGCAATCAATGAGCCGTTCTTTGTTGCCTTTAGTACCAAGATTGCCTGGTTCAGCCTCTAATTTGGATGCTAAAAACTTACTTCAAAGTATTGGAGAGTTGGAAAATCCAATGCTCACAAACAAGCAACGTGTTGAAATTATTCACAAAGTTGCTGTTGGGTTCCAAGCTTTGCAAAATAGAGCAAATGAAGTTGAAACTACTTGGGAATCAAGCCATAAGTTGCCAACATGGGCAACGCCAACTAATCTTGGTTTAACACAGCCAGGCGCCCCAGCAACACCAGCCCCTGCACCTGGTTCTAGTCAACCTATAGGTTCAGGTAATTACATCATTCAAAATGGCAAGCTAGTGCCTGCCCCATAACTATGGCAACAGTACAAGTACCTGGTGTAGGAAACGTCACTTTTGCTGACGATATGCCTCAATCTGAGGTGTTAAAGGCCATACAAGATTTTCAAGCGGCAAACAAAGCCCCTGCAACTGAAGGAGGAGCCGTTACAGGCGTTTATCCTCAGATGACAGGGCGTAGGTCCCAACAGGACCCAGAACGCGCTAAAAACATCCCTCAAGCGCTTTTGGAGGCTGGTGCCGCAGGTGTAGGTTCTATCCCTGCCGCAATTATGCAAATCATGGGTTCTGATGTTGGCAATCAAATGGTCAACAAGGTCAAGCAACATGCGTCGGATATTTCTTATCCTGCTGTTTCTGAGATTGGTTCAGCCGCGGGCCAAATGGTGGGGCTTGGAGCACCTGTAGCAGGGACCATGAAACTTGCTAGCAAAATTCCTTATGCAGGGGCCTCTGAGTTACTCAAAGGTGGCGTGGGTGGGATGACCGCGGGCATGTTAACGCCCACTAAAGACACTGAAAATTATGGGCAATTTGTTGAAGAAAAAATGAATCAACTGCCCCAAGCTACTTTGAGTGGTGCATTGTTGAATAAGCTAACTCAGATGACCATGAATCCCAAGGTTTCACCTGACGTTAAAAAGTTGATGGATTTGGGTATGACCAAATTCACTCCTGGCCAACTTATGAGCGATGTAAACGTCCTGGGCGTACCTGTTGGAAAAGGGTTACAAACGGCTGAAAAAAGCGCCACCAGCGTACCATTTTTGGGTGACATCATTGGTAATGGTTTGCGGACTTCATTTAAAGATTTCAACAAGGCTATGGCCAACAAAGCTTTGGAGCCTTTGGGCATCAAAGTTCCCAAAAATGTTGCTGAAGGCGAGGCAACAAACACATTTATTCAACAGCAAATTGATGATGCTTATACTTTGGCTAGGAACAACGCCATGTTCAGATCAAATGCTATTGACAGTCATGGCAGGGACGTTGCTAAAAGGCTTGAAGATTTGGCTGACCTAATTAAACCAGTGGCTGGTTCGTTGGCCAAAGAATTCAATTCAAAAATCAAATCTGATTTGTTGGAGCCATTGCGTGGACCATTTAAGATTGTCAGTGGTGATACATTCAGGCAATTAGAGGAGCAATTGGGCGCCTTGGCCACAGATGGTTATGCAAAGAATGCTACCCTGGGCGGTGCTTATGAAAAGATGCTCAAAGCATTGCGGCAAGAACTTGCCAACCAAAACCCAGATGTTGCTGATTACTTAAAGAAAACGCACGAAGTATTTAAAAATTCAAAAGTAATTTCTACAGCAAGCGGTAGACGTCCAAACATCGAGGGTATATTTAACCCTGAACAATTCAGCAGTGCGGTCAAGGCCAGCGCTGGTGCAAAACAAACATCCCAGGGTATGGGAAGGTTCATGGACGAGGCCAAAGCGGCCACCAACGTGCTGGGTAACAGCGTACCCAATTCAGGTACAGCAGGCCGTGCAATGGTGGGTGCTGGTTTATTGGGAGGTGCATCTGCCGCACCCATGATGGGGGCTTTGCCAGTGCTTGGACCACTTGCGGCAAAGAGCCTGGTTGCTGGTGCCGCATACTCTCCATTAGGTATGAAGGTGTTGACCAATATGGCCACCAAACGCCCAGAAATGATGAAAAAACTTCAACCCGCAGTTTCGGCTGGGCTTACAGGATTAGGCGGAAGTCAAGGGGCCATGGCGGCATCGCCACAGCCTGAACTTGATATGCCACAGTAATCTCTTGCGGTTGCCATATTGCAGAGAGACTTTGGGGGGGTTTCGGCCCCCCCGTTTTTTAAACCAAATACTCGAATGCTTTTTTGTCCAGCATTTCGTCAAAGCTTTCCATTTCTAAACGGTTTCTAGGGTCCGTATTGAATGAAATGGTTTTGGCGTAATCCCTGACAAAAGCGTATCGTTGTGCATCTTTTAATGATTTTTTAACGTGCTCAAGCAGGTGCGGCAAAAGAATATCGTCCCACCCCTGGCCTACAATTTCATTGATGAAATCATCTGAAGTCATAGGGCGCCGCGCTTTTCCCTTAATGCTTTGGCCACTTCAGTGTTGAGTGTTTCTACATATTCAATGCAAAGCTCTCTTTCACGCCTGGCAATATCCATGGTGGCAACCATAATGACTTTGTCGGCAAAATCCAACAGTTCATCTAAGTCATACCCCTCAGGGTTGTCCATCTTGGATTGAAAGAAAATTTGCTTGACGTCGTTTTCTGATAAATATTCGTTCAACATGTTTACCTCACTTGTGTCCTGTTTTTGCCTGCCAATAAGCCAGCAATGAATTAAACATTAGCCAACCACGTTTTAACTCCTCCTCTGGCCACTCAATGACCTTGACAAGGCCAGGATCGGTCACAGAGACATAAACATTCGCGCACCTGGCATTGGGTAGTCCAAGACCAATACGGTATGCCGCAAGCTGTAAAAGCTGGTCATCATACGCATCTACCTTGGATGGATCGGTAAATTCTTTTGTTTTAAAGTCAATTACCACCCCATTGCCACCCTTGGAGTGCAGGTCCACCTTACCGCCAAAGCCCAACTCATGGCAAAAGCTTTTCTCAACAGACCATTCTGGGGTACCAAAGACTTCCATAACCGCCTTGTCTACCCCATTTTGGTAGTCCATGAAGTCAGCCAGGGAAACCCCCTCATAAAAGCTTTCTAATGCTCCATGAATGATGGTGCCCCGTTCTGCCGCTTTTTTACCCTGCTCTTTGGAGTCTTTGATAATGCGCTCAATAAAACGCTCTTCTGTCTCTCCCTCTACTTTTGGTAGGGTTAAGCAGGCATACATCATTTGATTGAGTTTCCAAAGCTCCAGGGCGGGCTTGGCGGCCACAGAAAGGATGGTGGTAACCGAAGGTACCAAGTTTAATTTCCGTGCGTCACGGAGCGTTGTAGCCCGTTGTTCACCGTTTTTAGCGGTAACAGTGTAAGCAGGCTGGCCTGCCCTGTCGTACCAATGTTGTGATTCTGATGCTCTTACTATCATGGTTGCCTTAAAAAAGTTCAAATTGTTTTACTTTTGGGTTAATTTTTCTAAATTCAAAGAAGTCTTTGGCCTCTGGGTGAATCAAGACAAACAACCTACTGAGATAGGGAATGCTGTTGCTGTTGATTTTCCACGTGCCGCCCTTTTCACTTATGGTGGAATGGTGTCGTAAAAATTCAACAATTGTTCTTGCAGAGTAATGGTTCCGCCCCCTTGCTCTGATGTTTTGCGCCTCACGCTCAAAGGCGTACCAAATGTGCATGTTGTCCCCAAGCCAGTCTTCAAAGTCAATTACAAACTGGCCTGGGTTATCTCGAACAATTTTTAATATGTCCATGGTCAAAAGGGTATATCGTCATCCATTTCTTCAATGGACGGGGCGCTCTTTACGCCGCTTGAATTACGCATAGCCCATTCTGGTGAACTGGTAATCTTTTCTTTTAAACCCTGGCCAAATGTCTCAAACAAAGCCATGTCGGGCTCCGTGATCATAAACAGGTGGTTGGGGTTAAATGGCTTGGGTAAGCCTGCCTGCTTGATCAATGATGGCACTGGAGAGATTGTGGCCACGTTTGCGTAGGTTTTACCGCCTGACTCTCTGTGAATGACGTTAAGCATACAGTAGGCGCCCAGGATTGTTTTCAAATCAAAGCGCCTGGCCTCTGCATCCGTCCAAGGTTTATTTCTCCAAGATTGCAAGTCTTTACGCAAGTTGGCATTCTCAGACCAGCTTAACGTGTAGTTCTTCCAAATTGCCATGGGCTTACCGTCATCAGTAAGTAGGGGTGCTCCGCTGTCATCCTCACCAAACAACTCCCAGTAAACCGTGATCTTGCGCTGGACCTTGACTTCACCCATGTACTCGGAACGCTGACTACCCAAATCAACTATGCGGTAGCAACGGCCCAAATGGGACCCTGCTGGTACGTTTTTAAAATTACGTTCTTGATTGCTTTCTACGTAAAAACTCATTTTGTTTCTCCTTGTTGTTTCAATAATTGTTCAATTAACCACTTGTCATATTCACCTGTTGTTTCTACTTCTTTTTGCCACTCCTTGTATTCATCTTGATGTTCCATTGTGTTTCCTTAAATTTTATAAAAGCTTTTCTTTTTCTTCCTGTAACGGAACTCTTCTAAAGACTTCCAATCCCATAGACGTCATGTGGGTAGTAACTATACCAGCACCATACAACTCACAGCCTACAGTGGATGCAATGCTTTGTATGTCTTTGGGTTCAAATTCACCGTAAGGAATTAATTTAATTTGTTTTTCCTGCAAGGTTAAAAGGTGTGGTTTTACTATGCTGGTTAACACTCCACGGGGATATTTAAATTCTTTTTTTGGCGGCAGAATTTTTAAATCACCATGCGTATCACCATCTGGATCAATCACACAATATTTGCAATTTAAAGAGTTAAGCATTCTTAAAGCTTTAATAAATTCTTTTTTGGCAATTTCCTGCATCATGGCCTCCAAACAAAAAAGTCTAAGAGCATGACAACCACAGCAATAAAGTAAACAGCAACTAAAACTTTTTCAATTAAAGGTTGTTTTTGTTTGTTAGATTGACCAAGCAAAAAATCTTGAATGGTTTCTTCATCTTTGCTCATGGGCTTGGCTGGGGGTATGTACCCGCCGCCGATTTTTATACCAGTACTGGTAACGTGATATTCTTTTTCCAATTGTGTTCTCCATTAAACGGCATATACCGCACAAGAATTTTATGTTTGTTTTAACTTTTAGTAAATATATTGTTGACTGAATTGTAGGGTTGTTCTTAATCATAAGTTAATATACAATCGATTGGTTGGTGAAAGCAGATGTTAAGCTGAGAAGATGAAAACTCATTCTTGATGGAGCGAGTAACCAACCCCAAGAAGTGTAGAGATTGGTGGGTATGAAGTCGGTCAACGGCGCTCTGAACTGCAACGTCTGGCCAGCCAGTTGTAGTTAACGCTTTCATCCCGATGCTCCACGGGGGTCATGTCCTCGAACAGTCTCTACTCTTGTTGGCGAAACGGGTTAGTGCCGTGGCAAGAAGATATTAAAGAGTGTTGTTCTGCCGCCCCTGCTTTATGGGAGCACCAACATTTAACAAGGAATGATTTAATGAAATTGAAAGAATATTTTGCTGAAGAGCCCCTGGGGGCTATCAACGAAATGGCGAATCACCTGGGTATTACTCCATCATGGATGTCACTGTTGATCCATGGCCACAGAGTACCCAGCCCCAAGCTTGCTGTTGCAATTGAGTTTGCTACACAAGGTTTGGTTACCAGGAAAGTGTTGCGTCCAGATATTTTTTCTGTAGAATAAATTTAGAACATGGCTAGGGTAGCTCCCGAAAAGACGATTCGTTACCGTCCTGCCAATGTTTTTTCCAGTAACGATGACCGAAAAACGTAAGGTTGTTATGCATTATTACCAGTTCAATATTGGTGACTATCAAAGTCACACTGCTCATTTATCCCTCGAAGAAGATTTAGCATATAGGCGCCTGCTTGATTGGTGTTATTTGCATGAGCGGCCGTTGCCGAAAGACCACAAACAGATTGCCAGATTGATTCGTATGCCAACGCATAGCGAATGCATTGCCATTGTTTTGCTAGAGTTTTTTCAAGAGACTGATGAGGGTTACTTTTCCACCAGGGTAGAACAAGAGGTACAGAGGGTAAACGACAAGGCAGAAAAAGCCCGTTGTTCTGCAAGGAAAAGATGGGATGCGAACGCATTGCAAACGCAATCCAAAAGCAATGCTACCCAAGACACAATACCCAAGACACATAACACAATACCCATTAGAGAGAAGAAAGCAACAGTTGTTGCTTGCCCGCTCACTGTTGAACAACAGGTTTGGTCTGACTGGTTACAAATACGGAAAGCCAAGGGTCTACCAATGACTGAGACTGCCTGGTCACAAATCCAAAATGAATTCCGCAAGTCCAACCTTTCTGACCAACAAGGGATTGAGTACTGTTGCTTGAGTAATTGGGCCGCTTTTAAAACCGCCTGGTATGAAAAAAATATGCAAGAGCAAAAAAGTGGACTGTCCAAGCAGGGACAAGTTAATCAAAATGTTATGTCAGGGTTAACCCGCGGACTTATTAAAGGAGACGGTAATGTCAAACTACTTGGAAGTTAATTTCTGTACACCAGATGATGGCCTTGATTACATCTATGCAACCATGGGTGCAATTTATGGTGCAACTTTTATCAGGCACTTTGATGGGGTTGACCCCCAGATGGTAAGAAACGTATGGAAGGACCAAATAGGGGATTTTCTTACTTACAAACCATCGATGGATTTTGCTATCCAACATTTGAATGCTGAGTTCATCCCGTCGGCCATCAAGTTCAGGGAGTTGTGCAACAAGGGCCCAAGTATTCCTAGCAAACAAACACTACTTGAAAACCAGCCAAAAGAATTTAACCAGGCTGAACACGATAAGGCAAAAGAGACGGGCCTTGAAAAGTTACAGGAATTGAAAAAAATGTTTAGGGGGAAATTTTAATGAGTGAAAGCCCAAACGAAGAGTCCCGCTTGATGTGCTCTGCTCACGGCTGTCCAAACAGATGGTCCGTCAGTATGGGTAGGCCACTTTGCTCTGCTCACGCATGGGCTGACCCCTCAGAATGGGGTGTAGTGACAGCCAAGCTCAATGGATTAAATTTGGCCAAAAAAAATTACTACGAACCAAAGGATGAATTTTGAATTATTTTCAAGCACAGGACCTGCTTACAGCAGTAAAACATGGAAGACCAACAACCCTTAAAGAAATCAACCTGGCCTTGTTTCTCACTGGAGACTTATGCGGATCACTATGCGAGGATGGCAATGAATCCTGGTGCGATAGACCATGCACGTTATATGGTCAGGGTTTTGGAAAAAGAGCCAACACGATTGTGGATAGGACTTGGCAAGCTGGTAGCCACGCGAATCAAGGAGATCAAAGATGCTGATCTGCGGAATTGACCCAGGGTTTTCGGGTGCCTGGGGCATGGTTGATCACACTGGCCAATACTGGTCCTGCGGCGATATGCATTTGCTGGGAATTAATTTGGGCCTGGACACTGAAAAAATATGGCACGAAATGAACAATGCCCGCGATGGCCAGGATATAAACGTCATCCTTGAACGGGTTGCATCAAGGCCAGGCCAGGGCGTTGTTAGCATGTTTAAGTTTGGAATGGCCTTTGGAGGGGCCCAGGCGCTCATGTATCGCTTTAAATCAAGGTTTGAGTACGTTACCCCACAAGTGTGGAAAAAAACGCTCAAAATCGATTCTGACAAGAAACATAGTTTGGCGTTGGCAAGAGAGTTGTTTCCCCTGGCGCCATTGGCCAGGGTAAAAGACGGGGGAAGGGCGGAGGCTTTATTGATTGCGGAATACTTTAGAAGGAGACTATTCCATGAAAACACCTGAAGATGAAGAATTTGAAATGCTTGAAAGACAGTTGTCAGGATGGCGTAAGCGACAGATAGAAATAGAAAAAAAAGACACTGAAGTGTATGACCCGTCAAAGATTTTTATCAAGGCTGGTTGGTACAACAAAGAAAGTGTATTGGACTTGTTAAAAAAATTTGAGATCAAAAATGAAAAAAATGACTAAAGAAGAAATCATAGAAATTGCTAAAAAATGTGGATGGGACAATCCAGCCACAAACATGATGCCTTTATACGAATTTGCCAAACTGGTAACAGAAAAAGAACGTGAATTGGTAGCTAATTGGCTGATGAGAAAAGGTTTTGCGACAGGTCATGGAGACTCTATCGTTGATATGCTTGACGAGTTAGAGTGGCAAATAGCAGAGCGTGAGCGTGAGGCGTGTGCAAAGATTGCAGAAAATAGAATGTTGGATGATAAAAATGAAAATATAAAAAAAGGATATTTTTATGCCCAACAAAGCATTGCTCAAGATATTCGTACAAGGAAAAACACATGAAAACCAAAGAAGAAATTAAAGAAGAGATCATAGAGCTGTATGGCGCAAACAAAGCGTTGAGCGAAGCAATGAATCATCTACACAATCAACAGATGGAAACAACAAAGAAAATGTTTGCCTTAAACCATATGCTCAAAGACATGGAAGATGAGAATGACTAAAGATGAAACATTACAAATGGCTTTAAAGTTTATTGAGCGTGTCAACCAAG
>Ga0209084_1001027_pt1 | contig 24591 bp, 18 predicted proteins | sample C_130820_MF_Meta_FD_187309 | JGI IMG/M metagenome (GOLD analysis project Ga0209084, IMG submission 187309) | Freshwater microbial communities from Lake Croche, Canada to study carbon cycling - C_130820_MF_MetaG (SPAdes) (version 2) | ecosystem: Environmental > Aquatic > Freshwater > Lake...
TTGATATATTAGATGCATAATTAGATGTATTAAATAAATTAGTATTTATTAAAGTTGTTAAATTATTGGATGTTCCTAAAGTAAAATTAGAAGTATTTCGAATAATAACATTAGAAATATTGGATGCATAATTAGAAGTATTAAATAAATTAGTATTTATTAAAGTTGTTAAATTATTGGATGCTAATCTTGTATAATTACTAGTAATAATATTATTATATGGAATGATATAATTTATTAAAATATTAGATGATATATATATATTTGATAAATAATCATTATTTTCTTTAATATTACCATATGCAATAAGATCATTATTAATAATAATATTTGAATTAATAAAAGTTTGTCCATTAACATATAATTTATAATTATTATCAGTTGCGCCAATACCAACATTACCAATAAATATATTTGAATTATTTGATATTTGAAAAATACTATTTGAAAATGTTGATATATTACTGACTGTTAAAAAATTAGTATTTATATTAGTATTTAAATCATTTACATTAGCAAATATATTAGTAATATCAGTTCCATTTATATTTAAAGATGCAGCATTAAAAGCACCATTAACTGTTAAAGCATAACTTCCTTGTGTTGTTATATCGGATACAATAACAGAAGGATCAGCTTGCCAAGTTGTATCCTCAATAAAATTCATAAGTCTCTTATATTTATTAAAATAAAAAATCTGATATAATACAGCTAACGCTTAAATTAGGTATCCTAGATAAAATAGAAATATAATTAAAATTATTTGTTTTTAATAAAAATATATCCCCTGCAGTTATTCTATTTAAATAATAATTACTTGGAAATCCAATTGCACAAATATTAATAGTATTTGTATTTATAATATGACTTGAATATATATCATATTGTAAAATATTAGGTGGTTTATTAGCAACTGTATTATTAAAAATAGCTGATGTTGAAAAAAATTTTAATCCAAAAATACGATATGGATTTGCATCAATTGAATCAATTTTACTTTTAATATATAATGATAAATTAACATCATGTTTATAATAAGTTTCATTATTTAATATAATAGATTTATTACATATACATCTAAATCCATATTTTTTCTGAACATTTGGTTGATTACTTGATAATTCATTTCTTAATACATCTGTATTAATAAAATTAGTTGCATCATTTATTGATAAATATTTATCTTTTAAAAAATTTCCATTTTCCTTAATATTACCATCGCATATAATATCATTTGAAGAATAAATATTACCTTTAACATTTAATTTATATATTAATGATGGACTATCTCCAATACCAATATTATTTATAATATAAATTGAATAAGATGATAATAAATTACTATTATAAATATTAAAACTATTTATATTAGAACTTATTAAATTGGATGTATTAATTTGATTTAAAGCAGTTAAATTTGAAGTTATTAAATTTGATGTTGTAAATTGATTTAAAATATTTAAATTAGAAGTTATTAAATTTGATGTTGTAATTTGATTTAAGGCATTTATATTTGAAGTTATTAAATTAGATGTTGTTATTTGATTTAGATTATTTATATTTGATGAAATTAAATTAGATGTTGTAATTCTATTAATATTATTTATATTTGATGAAATCAAATTTGATACATTTATTTGATTTAAAATATTTAAATTAGAAGAAATTAAATTAGATGATGATATTTCATTTAAAATATTTATATTAGTAGTATTTATATTTGTACTTATTAAATTAGATGTTATAATTTCATTTAAAGAATTTAAATTAGATGAAAATATACTTGATGATGAAATTTGATTTATAGCTCTTATATTAGAACATATTACATTTGTACAACGCAAATTGGTACTTAATATATTTGATGTAGATAATAAACTCCAAGCTGTAATATTTGAACATATTATATTTGATGTATTTATTTGATTTAAGGCGTTTATATTAGAAGAAATTAAATTTGATGTATTAATTTGGTTTATAGAATTTATATTTGAACATATTATATTCAATGTAGATATTGAATTTAAATAAATAGCATTTGAACATATTAAATTTGATGTTAATATTTGATTTAAGGCGTTTATATTAGAAGAAATTAAATCAGGTGTTGATATTTGATTTATAACATTTATATTTGAACTTATTAAATTAGAAGAAATTAAATTAGGTGTTAATATTTGATTTATAGTATTTATATTAGAAGAAATTAAATTAGAAGAAATTAAATTAGGTGTTAATATTTGATTTAGATTATTTATATTTGATGAAATTAAATTTGATGTCGTAATTCTATTAATATTATTTATATTTGATGAAATCAAATTTGATGTTGTTATTTGATTTAGATTATTTATATTTGATGAAATCAAATTTGATGTTGTTATTTGATTTAAGGCACTTATATTTGATGAAATTAAATTTGATGTATTTATTTGATTTAGATTATTTATATTTGATGAAATTAAATTTGATGTATTTATTTGATTTAAGGCGTTTATATTAGAAGAAATTAAATTTGATGTATTTATTTGATTTAAGGCAGTTATATTAGAAGAAATTAAATTTGATGTTGATATTTGATTTAAGGCAGTTATATTAGAAGAAATTAAATTAGGTGTTGATATTTGATTTAAGGCAGTTATATTAGAAGAAATTAAATTAGGTGTTGATATTTGATTTAAGACAGTTATATTAGAACTAATTAAATTTGATGTATTTATTTGATTTAAAGCATCTATATTAGAAGAAATTAAATTTGGTGTTAATATTTGATTTAAGACAGTTATATTTGAACTGATTAAATTAGGTGTTAATATTTGATTTAAGACAGTTATATTTGAACTGATTAAATTTGGTGTTAATATTTGATTTAAGACAGTTATATTTGATGAAATTAAATTTGATGTATTTATTTGATTTAAGACATTTATATTAGAAGAAATTAAATTTGATGTTGTTATTTGATTTAAGATGTTTATATTAGAAGAAATCAAATTTGATGTTAATATTTGATTTAAGGCGTTTATATTTGAACTGATTAAATTTGATGTTGATATTAGATTTAGATTATTTATATTAGATGAAATTAAATTTGATGTTGATATTAGATTTAGATTATTTATATTAGATGAAATTAAATTTGATGTATTTATTTGATTTAAGACATTTATATTAGAAGAAATTAAATTAGATGTTGTTATTCTATTAATATTATTTATATTAGAAGAAATCAAATTTGATGTTGTTATTTGATTTAAGATGTTTATATTAGAAGAAATTAAATTAGATGTTGATATTTGATTTAGATTATTTATATTTGATGAAATTAAATTGGATAATATTATTTGATTTAAGACATTTATATTAGAAGAAATTAAATTAGATGTAAATACATTTTTCAAAAATGTTGTATCATTTTGAACGATACCACCATTTAAATTAAGATAATTAGGGTCTTCGCCTGTTTTTGAATATGCTAATAATCTATTATTGAGATTAGCAAATGTAGGATAATTTAAAATGAATGTATCTAAATAAGTAAATGTAATATAATTTGCAAAATTAATTAATACTCCATTTATATATAAATTATTTGCATTTAAATTACCATTAATATTAACTATATAAGAACTTGAAATATCTGTACCTATTCCAATAAATCCATTTATTTTTCCACCATTAATACTAAAATATTTATCATTTAAATTAATGCCATTTTCTTGCAAACCATTAACAGCATTAATAATATTAGTTGAATATATATTACCTTTAACAGATAATTTATTGGTTAAAAATTCACCTCTATTATAGCCAATACCAATATTTCCATTTAAAGAACAATAACAATTTGAATTATTTTGAATATTATTAATATAAATAGTCCAATTATTAAGATTTTCTAGATTTGGTTTATTTGCTCCAGTAATATTATTATAATTTAAATTTAAAATAGATGAACCATCCCCAAAATATTTAATAGCTGTAATATTTCCATTATTATTTATATTTCCAATATTATTTATATCTCCAATATTATTTATATCTCCAATATTATTTATATTTGATGTAATTATAGAACCATTAACATTTAATTTTAAATTTGCTATTAAATTTGGATTTGGATTTGTTGTTCCAATACCAATTGAACCACTCATATAATAAATTTTATCTTCATTTCTAGTCCAAATATCTGTTTTTGATTCTATATAACTAACTATTAAATTAGATAAACTAGGTTCAGCATTAGTTACAAAATCTGAACTTATACTAATATTATTTCCATTAAGTTCTAATGGAGATGAACATGTTATTTTTGGTTGAATATTATTAATAATATAATTATTTGTTGTATAGTTAGTTAAAATATCTGTTAAAACATTTGATGATATATATATAGGTACAATAGGTTTTTTACCATATAATTCAATTTTAAATAATTCAAGTCCTTTAGAAGTATTTAAATTTATAGAATTATTTATATCAAAATTAACAATTTTATTAAAAACAAATCCAAAAAAACGATATGATACATCAATATTAAATTGTTGCTCATAATATGCATAGCCGTTTAATGTATCAATATATGAATCATTTGTTAATGCAGAATTTAAACTTGAATTTGATGCTTTAATTATTTCTGTCCATACTTCTGCATCATTTGAACCATAACATTTCCATGCTGATGGTGCATTTGGTATTTTATAATTATTTTCTTCATTTAAAACATAAAATCTAAATTTTGATAATACTAAATTAAATTCATATTTTATAATTATAAAATCACCATAATATATTTGACTTTTATTAATAATTGTTTCATTAGCTCTTATTATTTTATTTATATTTAAATTTGCAATATTAGTAGTAGTAGTATTATAATATGTATTATAATTAGTAGTTCCCCATGATATACTATTTCTCAAATTATAATTGTCTCCATATAAAAATAAATAATATTTATCAAAAATAAATTTTTGATTATTAATTCTACAACTTGAATAATATATAGTATAATTATATATTGTTTCAGAATTATCATAATTTATCAATTTATCTAAAAATTGTTCTCTAATACCATATATATTACTATTTTCATAATATCGTAATTCATTAATATTATTCCCTGTATTGATATCATATATAATTTCAGTTGGATATTTTTTTTGATTTGTATATATATTTGATGTTTTAGAAAATAATGATGATAATAATTCTTCTATATAATTTATATTATATGATATTGAAGTATCTACATCATATTTCGTTGTATAATTTTTATTTGCATCAACAATTGTTAAATATGGTTCTAATTTAGTATTTATTAATTCATTAATAGTAGTATTATTAAATATTTTAACACCATTTTCATAAATATTAATAGCATTTAAATTACCAATAACATTTAATTTATATAAATCAAAATTATCAACTTCAGTACCAATTGCTATATTACCTGAATTTTTAATTATTAATGTATTATTTGGTGCATTATTATGTATCAATATTTGTTGTCTCCATATTCTCAATACAGTATCAAATGAACCTAATATAAATTGTTCATTAAAATTATAACCAATTTTAAAACTATTAATATTTCCACTAATAATTATTGATGTATTTGTAGATGTTGAATTATTATTACAAATATGTAATTCTGATAATGGTTCTAATATATTTATACCTATTTTATCTGATATATAAATATCACCAATTTTTAATGAATTTGTAGTAATTGAAGAATTACATATTATTTCATTTATAACTTCGATATCATAACATGTAATTTTTTTATCATTAATAATATATGATGTATTAATATTATTTGCAATTATTTTATCTATAATATTTATATTACTTACATTAATATTAGAACAATTAATAATTAATGAATCAATATTTGTTGATAATAATTTATTTGTTGAAATATTATTTTTATTATTTATAATATCTGAATTAATAATATTAGCTAATAAATTTTCTTTAATATTTATATTTCTTGTTTCAATATTTCTTGAATTTATATTACTAACATTTATAAATAATAGATTTAAATTTGATGTTATAATATTTGATGAAACTGTTAAATTATTAGTAACATTAACTGTTCTTGATGTTAAAATATTATTAATTGTTGTATTATTTGCATTAATTGCATTTGTCGTAATTGTTTGATTAACATTTAAATTATTAAAACAAATAATATTAGAACATGTAATATTAGAAGAAATAATAGTATTTGATGAGAATATAATAGTAGTATTTATACGATTTGTTGTAATTAAATTATTATTAATAATATTATTTGTTCTAATTATATTTGCATTTATATTAGTGGTATTTATATTACTGGTATTTATATTTTGAATTACAGTTAAATTTGATGAATTTATATTATCAGCATAAATATCTTTAACATAAAAATCAGATAATGTTTTAATATCACCATTAACTATTAATTTATAATTATTATCTGGATTTGTACCAATACCAATTATATTTAATCTATTATCAATAATAATATTATTTGTTATTGAAAAATTATTATTATTATCAACACTTAAATTATAATTATTATTAAAAAATAAATTTCTATTTATAAATAAATTTGAATTAATATTTAAAGAATTATTTATATTTATATTCCCATTATTAATAATACTTAAACAACCTTCAGGAGCTAGATTATTTATAAAAAATTGTTTTTTCCATATTGTCGTTCCATCATCAGCTAAATTATAATTACCAAATGAAAAATTAAAATTTTCATCATATCCAATTTTAAAATTTTTATTATAAATATTATCTGGTTCAGCTTTCGATATTATTAATATTCCATCATTATTATCATTATTTTTATTATAAAATGTTGTTCCAATATGTAATGTTGCTAATGGTTCAGATGTACCAATACCTATTTTTGATTTTAATGATGAATAAATATTACTTGTAATATTATTACTTGTCCATCCTGATAATGTTAAATCAGCATCTACCGTATTATTTTCATAATTATATATTAATGGTGAATTAAATATTAATTTATTTAAAGTTATTTTTTTATAATCTAAATCTGTTATATTTGATCCTTTACCATATAAAATTGTTGAATTTGTTAAATAAATGTTATTATTAACATATGCCTCTGTTGCAATTTTATTATCATATATTAACCATTCAATTAATGTCTTATCATCTATTTTAATATTATTTGTTAAATTTGTTAAACCACTAACTGAAATATTTTTCATATTAGTTGTACTATAATCATCAATATATAGTGAATTATCAGATGCTAATACATGAATTTTTAATTGATGTATATTATCATTTCCTAATGAAAAAATATCATTATTATCATATCCAAATTCAAATGCATGTGCACTATTATCAATTAATAATTTTGCATTATAATCTTTCATATGTATTGTTGATAATGGTATTGATGTACCAAAACCAATTTTTTCTGATAATGTATAAATAGAATTTGATATATGATTACTTGACCATCCACCATCAGAAAAATTAACAGATATATTACTATTATTATTTAATATAATACCTAATTCAGGTATTAATTTATTTTGAAAATTACTATCAATATTTGATTTATAATAATATAAATCTGTATTAAAATAAATATTACTATAACTAATGTCATTTAAATTTTTTTCAGTTTTTTCAATTATAAATTGTTCTCCAATAAATATTAATCTATTATTTACAATATTATCATAATTTATACCTGTAATTAATTCTCCTTTACCTCTTAAAATAGTCTCTTTTGTTAATTCATTTATACTTTCACCATTAAATTGCAATTTAGTACTCATATGAATTAATAATATCTATTAATCATTAAAAATATAAATATTTATCAAAATAAAAAATGATTTTATAAATTTAATTAAATTTTTAATAAATGAATAATAAAGAATATGAAAAAGTATTAAATCAATTTATTGATATTCTAATATATGATATTCATATTAAAACTTATGAATTAAAAAAAAATAAATCAAATCCTGAACATTCAGATATTATATTTCAAGATTATTATAAACAAAAATTTATTGAATTTAAAAAAAATATTAATAATGCAAAAAAAATTTATTATTCTAAATAATTGTTGTCGAACCAAATCCACCATCATTTCTTAATGTTGATGATAGATTATCATCTGTGATTTCATATAAATCTGAATAAATTTGTTTGCGAACAATTAATTGACAACATTTAAATGGTAATTCAATATCAGGTGCATCATCTGCTATTTTTGTTAATGCAATCATTAAATTACCTCTATAATGATTATCAATAATACCAATATTATTAGCTAAAATATAGCCAAATTTACTAATTGAACTTCTTGGAACTATTTCAGTATAATAACCTTCATCAATTTCAATTTTAATACATGTATCATATAATGTTGTTTTTGAATTAAAATCCTTGATTTTTTTAATAATTGTTAAATCATAACCAGCATCTTCTTCAAATGCTTTTGATGGAATAACTGCATCTTTATCTGTTTTATAAACTTTAATTGATGGTTTATTATTTAATTCATTATAAATATTATTAAATAAAGTAATATTATTTTTTGAATAATAAATACTTTTTAAAAATTTATTTTTATTATTAATAAAATAAATAACATCTTCATTTTTATCATTTTTAATAATCTCATATTTAATATCAATCAAAATAAAATCTTTAATATTTTCAAAGATTTCTTTAATATCTTCTGAAATTATAAGGGTCTTATTATTACTTTCATATAAACCTCTAATAAATCCTTTTTTACATTCATCACTAAAATTATTAAAATTTAAAATTGAACTTTTAATTAATTTTAAAATTTTTGTATTTCCAATATAAATAATATTAGTATCAATATTTAAACAAATATTTGATAAAATTGATTTAATATCTGTTCTATTACTTAATTTAATTATATAATTATCATTTTTATATACTAATCCAAGAATATAAGCTTTCTCATCTGTATCTATTATATTAAAATAATCTGTATCTATATTTAACATTATTTTTATTTTTTTATTAATAATTATATTAAAAATTATTTTTATATAAATATTAATCCAATGGACTATCTGTTATCATCATTCCACAATATTTAATAGGTGATTTTTTATAATCATATTTAGTATAAATACCAATATTAATTGCTTCAATTAATAATTCTTTAAAAAATTCCCAAAATGCATCATCGTGTCCAACTGTTTCATTTCCAATATGACTTAATTCATGAATACATACAAATGTTAATATATTAATATCAACTAATTTTCCATCAGTTCTTAAACATAATATTATTTCCTCTCCTTTATTTACTGTATAACTTGTATAACTTGGATTATCAATACCTTCTTTTAAAACATCTGGATTAAAATTCTTTTTTAATCTCATAACTTTTGGATGTGATGGTGATGTTTTAAACATATGATTAACTAATAATATTAATTTTTCACGCACTTTTGCAATTAAATCGGCTGCTTCTGTTGCATTATTTTTAATTTGAACATCATAATTGCGATTATCTATTTTAGAAACTATAGTCTCTATATTACTATAATAATGATATTGATAAATTAGATAAATAAATATAATTGTTAAAATTAAAATAGTAAAGCCTATATTATTAAATTCCATTCTATAAATAACCTAATAAAAAATGAAATTATTAATATAAAAATAAAATTATTAATAATAATCAATGAATACTATTATAACTGACGAATTGAAATCAACAGATATTGATATAACTTATCAAATTTCAGATTGGTTTATCCCTGAAAATGATAAAATTCAATATGATTTTTCATCATCCGAAAAAGCACGCGAATATACTATAAATATTTATGGTAAAAATAAAGATGGTATTAGTATATGTACTAATGTAATTGGATTTAAACCATTCTTTTATTTGAAACCTCCTGAATCATGGGAAGATTTAAGTGATTCAGAATTTAAATTAAAAGTTCAGCAATTACAAATAAAATTATTAGATGAATATTATGAATATAAATTTAAAGGCAAACTTACAAAAAAGAAAATTATTTCAAAATTTTATGAAGATCATTTATGCAAACTTGAAATTGAACGCAAAAAAGATTTCTGGGGATTTACAAATAATAAAGAATTTAGATTTATTAAAATTGTTGTTAAATCTTTAGGATTATTCAATTCTCTCAAATATTATTTTCAAGATTTAAAAGATGGGTTTATTTTATATGAAAGTAATATTGAACCATTTTTAAAGTTTATTCATATTCAAAAAATAAAACCATGTGGTTGGATTAATGTTCGCAATTATACATTAGAAAATACATCCGATACACGTTGTGAATATAATATTACTGCTAATTGGACTGATATTATACCTATTGATAATAATACAATTGCTCCATTTGTCATTGCTTCATTTGATATTGAATGTTCTAGTTCTCATGGAGATTTCCCACTTGCTATTAAAAATTATAAGAAATTAGCACAAGATTTATGTATGATTTCAAAAGCTAATTTGGATGATAAAAATTTAATTTCAAATATTATAAAAGCTTTTTCAGAAGATGTTATTATTAATCATAGTTATATAATTAATAAATTATTTTCTAAAACAAAATTAACATCTACTCATAAAACAAAATTATATGAACATGAAGAAGATATTCGTTTTATTTTAAATAAAGTTAAATCATTACCATCATTAGTTATTGCAAATGATGATGATGATGATGATGATAATGATAATGATGATGATGATGAAAAACCTGAAAAAAAGAATAATATTTCAGTTAAAGAAGCTAATGAAATTGAAGAAGCTTTAAATCAAAAATTATCTGATATTTTACCGGATTTGGAGGGTGATAAGATTATTCAAATTGGTACAACTGTTCATATTTATGGTTGTGATGATATTATTTATAAAAGTATTGTTTCATTAGATACATGTGATGATATTGACGATACCAAGGTTATTTCATGTAAAACTGAGAAAGATTTAATATTACAATGGAAAAAAGAAATTATGAATATTAATCCTGATATTATAATTGGATATAATATTTGGGGTTTTGATATGGAATATATTTGGAATAGAGCAAAAGAAGAAAATATTATTAAACAATTTGCTATTGGTTTAGGACGAACTATAACAAGAGAAATCACATTAATTGAACAAAAATTATCATCATCCGCTTTAGGGGATAATACATTAAAATTATTTGATATGGATGGAATTGTTACAATTGATTTATTCAAAGTTATGCAAAGAGACCATAAATTAGATAGTTATAAATTAGATAATGTAGCATCTATTTTCATTGGTTCTAAAAAAGATGATTTAAAACCAAAAGAAATATTCGAAAAATTTAAGGGTAATTCAAGTGATAGATGTGTAATTGCTAAATATTGTATTCAAGATTGTTTATTAGTTAATAAATTATTACATAAATTGAAAATTATTGAAAATAATAGTGGTATGGGCAATGTTTGTTTAGTACCCTTAAATTATCTATTTAAACGCGGTCAAGGTATCAAAATTTATTCTTTAATTACAAATGAATGTATGAAACGTAATTTCGTTATTCCAGTTAAAAAATATATTATTAATGATATTGATATTGATGGTTATGAAGGGGCAATTGTTCTTGAACCAAAAGAAGGCATTTATTTAGATGAACCTATTGTTGTATTTGATTATGGTTCTTTATATCCATCATCAATGATATCGAGAAATTTATCACATGATACATATGTATTAAATGAAAAATATTTAGAAATCGATGATCCGAATGTAGAATTCATTAAAGTTAATTATGATTTATATGAGGGTTTAGGGGATAAGAAACATAAAGTAGGGATTAAAGAATGTACATTTGCTAAATATAAAGATGGAAGAAAAGGAATTATTCCAGATATCTTATCATTATTATTAGAAGAACGAAAAAATACTAAAAATAAAATTGAACATTCAACTGTTATTAAAAAAGATGGTAGTGAAATTATTGGAATTATTCATGAAAATAATGATATTGAAATTAATATTACAACACCTGATAAAACTAAATTTAAAATTAAAAAAATAGATATTGAAAATATTAAAGATACTTATAATAAATTTGAAAAAGATGTATTTGATGCATTACAAGCTGCTTATAAAGTTACTGCAAATTCTTTATATGGTCAAATTGGTGCAAGAACATCTCCGATTTATTTAAAAGAAATTGCGGCATGTACAACAGCAACAGGACGAGAAATGATAATGTTAGCAAAAGAATATGTTGAAACAAATTATAATGCAGATGTTATTTATGGTGATAGTGTAATGCCATATACTCCAATAACTTATAAAATTAATAATGATATTTATGTTAATACATTTGAAAATATTGATGGAAATTGGATTAATTATAAAGAATTTAAATCAAATGACAATGATAGATATAATAAAGAACAATATTTACCAAATGATATGTATGTATGGACCGATTTAGGATGGGCTAAAATTAAACGTTTAATTAGACATAAAACTATTAAAAAGATTTATAGAATTATTACAAAACAAGGTATTGTTGATGTTACAGAAGACCATTCATTATTAGATAATACAAGAAAAATTATTAAACCGTCTGAATGTAAAATAGGACAAGAATTATTACATTCTAAACCTGATATTTCTAATTTGAATTTGAAAGATTTTGATAAAATTGACTTAAATAATGATAATGATAATGATAATGATAATATTGAAACGAATGATCAAGTAGAAGCACAAAAAATTATTATTATATTACAATCATTAAATTATTATATTCATATTGATTATTATAATAATATTTATAAAATTAATTATACAAAAAATAATAATAATAATGATGATAATATTAATATTCAAAAAATAGAAGTTTTATTTGAATCATATAATGGTTATGTTTATGATATTGAAACTCAACATGGAGTTTTTCACGGTGGTATAGGTAATTTAATTCTAAAAAATACTGATTCTATTTTCTGTAAATTTCCACTGAAAGATACAGAAGGTGAATTAATATTTGGTAAAAATTCTTTACCAGTTGCAATTAAAATTGGTAAAGATGTAGAAAAAAATATTGCAAGTATTATGCCATATCCACAAAAATTAAATTATGAAAAATGTTTATATCCATTTATATTATTTAGCAAGAAACGATATGTTGGCAATTTATATGAAACTGATGTTAATAAATTTAAACAAAAATCAATGGGTATTGTATTAAAACGTCGTGATAATGCAAATATTGTCAAAAAAATATATGGTGGTATTATTGATATCATCTTAAATAGTCAAGATTTAGATACATCTATTAAATTTTTACGTGAAGAATTAACAGATTTAGTTAATGGTAAAGCAGATATTAAAGATTTAATATTATCAAAAACATTAAAATCATCTTATAAAGATCCAACAAAAATTGCTCATAAAGTTTTAGCCGATAGAATAGGTATTAGAGATGCTGGTAATAAACCAGCATGTAATGATCGTATTGCATATATATATATTAAAAATCCTGGTGCAAAACTTCAGGGAGATAAAATTGAAACACCTGAATTTATTAAAGATAATAAATTAGAACCGGATTATTTACATTATATTACAAATCAAATTATGAAACCTATTTTACAGTTATATGCATTATGTTTAACCGATTTAGATGATTATAAAGAAAGTCATGATTATTGGGAAAATATTGATGCTCAATTAAAATTGAAACCTTTATATCAAGACCCAATTAAACGCAAAAGACGTTTAGATAATTTAAAATTAGTTAAAGTTCAAGAATTATTATTCGATGAATATATTAATAAACTCAAAGAACCAAAAGAACCTAAAAAAGTTAAAAAAGAAGTAGTTAAAAAAGAAGTAGTTAAAAAAGAAGTAGTTAAAAAAGAAGTAGTTAAAAAAGAAGTAGTTAAAAAAGAAGTAGTTAAAAAAGAAGTAGTTAAAAAAGAAGTAGTTAAAAAAGACGAAGATTTGAGAATAATGATGGGTGAAATAAAGATTTTAAATAGTAAAGCGAAAGAAGCAATAACATATTCAATAAAAATAATGTCAGGTAGTATAATTATTTATAATGAAGAAAATAAGGATGGTATTAAGACAATTACAAAAGATAAAATATTAGATGATTTATTAATAAAACTTTATAAGAAATATAAAACAGAAAATCCAGAATTTAAATTAGATATTAAAATAAATTATAAAGATTATATTAAAAAGTTTAATTTATTATTGAATAAATATAATATTTATGTTGAAAAAGCAAAAGATTATAATCCATTATTAAATGATATTGGGATTGTTAAAATGCAGAAAGAAATATCAGATAATAGACATATATTAGAAATTAAAGATAATATTAATCTAATATTAGAATAAAAAGAAATTTTATAATGGGAGCATCTGAATCAGTAATATTATATCAAAAAGACATTGAAGAATTATTTCCAGCAGGCGAAATTGATTTATCTTTTGCATGTGAAGTTGTTAAATGTACACCTGCACCAAAAAATACAATTGAAGATTTTTCAAATAAAAATAATATAACAAATAAATATTTACTTATATTTATTTTATTGTTTTTGTTTCTATTAATATTTCTATTTTATAAACATAAATGATAAAATGATATAAGGATAATTTATTATTAATAAAACAAATAAATATTTACTTATATTTATTTTATTGTTTTTGTTTCTATTAATATTTCTATTTTATAAACATAAATGATAAAATGATATAAGGATATTTTATTATTAATAAAACATGGGAGTGTAGTTCAACGGTTAGAGCACTGCTCTTATGAAGCAGAGACCAGGGTTCAACTCCCTGCACTCCTATTTTTTTATTTTTAAGTTAATTATAACATTGAAGGTTATAATTATCTAAATATTTTTTATAAATATCAACAGTTGAATAAGTATTATTACCAGGACGATTTTGAATACCTGGAATATGATTTTTAGCATAAAAGAATTTAGCATATTCTAATGCATCTGGTTCAACTCTACCAATACTATAATCATTACCCCATGGTTTTTTTGAAAAATTTATATCACCTGTATATAAACCGGCATTTAATTTATTTGGTAAAGTGTTCATTTTCTATATTTTATATAAAGAAATAAAATATAAAGGATAAATAAAATGGATAGAGAAAAAAAAGATTTTGAAAAAGATGGTTTAGAAAATGAAATTATTATTAAAACAATAAAAGAAATTAGAGATAAAGTTGAAAAAAATGTGAATATTGATATTAGCGAAGAACTTAAAAAAGATTATGCTTTTTTTGCAGAAAGATATCCTGTTTTATTTGATATTTCTATTAGAACAAATGAAGCTTTTAATTGGGAATATCTTAATTATTTCTTATTAATGAGAACAAAAATAATAAATGATGAATTAACATCTGATAAAGCTTCAGTTATTATTGGTCAAGAATGGTTTAATAGACATACTAATATTAATGAAAATGAAACACGAGAACCGCCAAAAAAATTTGTTAGAAATAATAAAAATTCACATAAAAAGCAGAAGATTTAATAATAATCATCCATTATATCATAATCATTATCACAATCATCATATTCATCTGAATTATAATATTCATAATCATCATAATCATCATAATCATTTTCTAATAAAATTTCTTTTTCTTCTTCTTCTTTTAAAAGTTTCAATTCATAATTTTTATCAATTTCATCATAATCAATTTCTGGTTTTGGTTCTGGTTTAGGATTAATAAACATATATTTATAATGTTCTTCAACATCTTCATCACGTTGTTCTGGTTTTTCTTTTTCTTCTTTATTTTCTTCATATAATGAATGAGATAAATAATCATCTTTATAATAACGAATATAATATTCAATTAATTTATATTTTTTGTGTTTTTCTTGATTAGAATAACAATTAATTAATAAATTCATTCTATGATTTAATATATTATTTCTTAAATCTTTTTGCGTCATTATAAAGGTTGAATAACAATTTAAATAATCAGTTATATCATTATTATAAAGAAAATATGCAAAATTATTAATCATATTATAATATTTATTATAATAATTAATATCATTTTTTATTTTTTATATATTAATAGATTATAATTATGAGTAGTAATAAATATATTAATGTATTAGATAGATATGAAAGATATAATATTATTAATAATATTATAGAAGAAAAAATAAAAAATGCTAAAAATAAATGTTTATATCCATTAAAATATGGAAAATATACATTAAATGATGTTATAATATTATTGAAAACAATTGGTTCAAAATCATTAAATGCAAATGTTTTTATATCAGAAATTAAAAATATAAAATATAAATTTGCAACAAAAGTTCAATTATTAACTAGTAATACTTATAATGAAGTTAAAATCTTAGAATCAATTACAAAAACATCAATAAATAATAAAAATATTCATCTACCTTTAATGTTTAATAATTTAGAATGTAGTTATTTTAATAAAAATGATAATTTATTACCTTTAAAAGATGAAGAAAATAAATATACTCATATTAATGCTTATTATTCTACATTTGTAGAATTAGCAGATGGTGATTTAAAATCTTTTTTATTAAAAAATCAAGAAAAAATAACATTGAAACAAATAAATAATATTTTATCTCAATGTTTTATTGCTATATTATCTTGTCATAGAATTAAAATTATTCATAATGACACACATTTAGCAAATTTCTTATATCATAATATTAAAAAAAAAAATAAATCATGTTTTAAATATATATATAAAGATTTAGTTTTTTATATTGAAAATTTAGGATTAAATTGGGTTATTTGGGATTTTGGATATAGTAAATATTCATCTTTATTTATGGATTATATTGATGATTATATATTATTTATTGTATCATTTAATGAATTATTTCTTGAATCAAGAAATGATTCAATAAAAACATTTTTATTAAACTTATTTTATAATATTATGCATTTAAAAAAAGATTATGAATTAATTAGTTTTTTATTAAAAAAAAATATATTATTTTCTCATAAACCAATTGGAGATATAATTACAACAATAAATTTATAATGAATTTATTTTAATTATTACTGTATTTATTATTTCTTGTATTTTATCAATATCAACATCTTTACCATGTTTATAATTAATCAAACAATTATTATTTTTAATTATTAATGTTATTCTATTATTAATCTTATATTCAATTGTATTAACTATATATTTATGATTAATATCATTTGTACATGGAAATGTATGTGTTGGCAATTTTATTTCATTAAATGCTAAAATATAATAACTCGTTTTACTATTATTAATTATTCGCGTTTCTTCTAATCTTCTCGTATAAACATATTGACTATCATTTGATAAATCATAAATATAATTGCAATTATTTCTACAATAATAAGCAATATCACATTGTTTTGTTTTTTTAAAACTATTTTTAATTTTTTTTAATAAATCATCATTTATATAAATATTTATTTTATTTTCATCTGATGTTATTGATTTTTGTATTAAATATAATTCAATAATATTTGTATTTTCTGTAATCAATTCTTTAATATTATTAATCATATTTAATTATTTTATGTATATAAATTTATATTCATTTTTTATTTTTATACATAAATAAAAAATGAATTATTATTAATAGAAACTTATATTAAATGATCAATTATAAAAAATTATCTATAAAAGAAATTATTGATTTATTAATTAAATCAGATATTCAATATTATAATTTAGGCGAACCCATTTTTAATGATGATGAATATGATGAAATTAAAGATTATTTAAAAACTATTGATAAAAAGAATGATTATTTTAAAAGAGTTGGTGCAGATGTTGCAATTGATAATAAAGTTAAATTACCTTTTTATTTAGGTTCTCAAGATAAAATTAAAGATGATGACAAAACTTTACAAAAATGGCTTAAAAAATATAATAAACCTTCATCTTATGTTATTAGTGAAAAATTAGATGGTATTTCTTGTCTTATTATTATCAATAATAATAATATTAGAATTTATACAAGAGGTAATGGGATTTATGGACAAGATATTACACAATTAAAAGATATTATCAAAGGAATACCCGTTTTTAATGATAAACAAAAATTAGCAATAAGAGGTGAACTAATTATCAGTAAAAATAATTGGACTAAAATTGCCGATAAAGGTGCAAATGCTCGCAATGTTGTTGCTGGTACTATCAATTCTAAAGTTATTGATAAAAATATTGCAAAATATATTGAATTTATCGCTTATGATGTTTTAAATCCACGAAATAATATTGAAAAAGCTTTAGAATATGCATCATCTTTAAAATTTAATGTTGTTAAATATATTGTAAAATCTGAATTATCAATATCATCATTATATGATTTATTTAAAAATTGGAAAGAAAATAGTAATTATGAAATTGATGGTTTAGTTATCACTCATAATGATATTTATAAAATTAAATCAGGCGAAAATCCTAAATATTCATTTGCCTTTAAATCCTTAAAAATGCATGAAGAAGTTGATGTTATTGTTACTGATATTAAATGGAATATTAGTAAAGATAAATATATTAAACCTATTGTAAAATTTAACGAAATTAAATTAAATGGTGTTAAAATTAAACAAGCAACTGGTTTTAATGCTGATTATATTGTCAAAAATATTATTGGCGTAGGGTCAAAAATTACTATAATTCGCTCAGGTGATGTAATACCTTATATCAAAAATGTTTTAAAACCAGCAACTAATGGCAAACCTTTATTACCTTTATTACCCTTCAAATGGAAAGGTAAAGATATAATATTAGAAAATAATGCAAAAAATAGAGAACAAGACATAAAAATTTATACTTATTTTATGAAAACTTTAAATATTAAAGGTATTGGTGAAGGTATTATTACAAAATTATATGATAATTCTTATGATACTTTATTTAAAATAATTAATATTTCTAAAAATGAACTTTTGAATATTGACGGTTTTAAAGAAAAAAGCGCCAATAATTTAATTGAATCATTAAAATCTATTAAAACTAAAAAATGTTTAGAAATTATGCATGCTTCTAATCTTTTAGGACGTGGTTTAGGTGAAAAAAAATTAAATCTAGTTTTTGATGTATATCCTTTTATCTGCTCTGACCAAGAAAAAACACTTAAATTAACTGTTGATGATCTTAAAAAAATTAATGGATTAGGTGAATTATCAGCAACATTAATCATTTCAAATTTAAAAACTTTTCTAGATTTTTATAATTCTTTAAACATTGATAATGATAATGGTAATAGTAATGATAAATATAAAGATAATAGTAATGGTAATGGTAATGGTAATGGTAATGGTAATGGTAATGATAATGATAAATATAAAGATAATATTTATGTATTTACGGGTATAAGAGATAAAGATTTAGAAAAAATTATTATTTCAAGTGGTGGTAAAATTGCTAATATTGTTAATAAAAAAACAACATTATTAATTGTAAAAGATTATAATGATAATACAGTTAAAGTTAAAACAGCTAGAAGTTTAAATATTCCTATAATAACTTATGATGATTTTATTAAATAATAATAAAATTAGAATAATAAATGAGTTGTTCAGATCCTCTTAAAAATATTGATGCAAAAGAAGCAACATATTATACTTTATCAAATTTATATACGTATACAGCTAATTCTATATTTGTTCCTGTTTCAAAATCATCACCTTTTAAGTGGCCTAATGATGCTATATTTTCAAATATAAATACTAATTTGGATAATCTAGATACTACTCTAGATAATTTATTTATTAAAGATAATATTAAAGGTAATATATATCAAAATTGTGCAATACAAACAAATAATCCATGGTATACAACAAGTAGTGATTATACTAAATGTGAAATTGTTGAAGATATTCAATTAGATAATAAATTAAAATATAATGCAGATAAAACTATTATTAATCTTAATTTAAAAAGTAATGATAAATTAAAATCAGCATATAGTCCTTATTTTTATAATGTTAATACGGCATATTGTGAAAATAGATGGTATGATTGGATTATTACACCTAATTATTATTTAGGTAATACTTATTATAAAGATACTTCTAAATTTGGTGAAGCTGATGTATATAAATGTTTTAAACCATGTCCAAGTGATTCAATACCATATACAACAGCAAAAAGAGAAAATAAATGTATTAAAAAAAAATATTTTGGCAATGGCATTTTTGCAAACAAGCTTATGTTTTCACCAATAGGATTAATAAATTTAATAGGACATGTTGCATTTAAAAATATCACAAAACCTACATTTCAAACAACTGAAAATAATGATTTATTATATCAATTATATAAATCAGTTCTTAATTATAATATTAATAATAAAATGGATAATAAAATTTATAAAACAAATTTTATATATAATGATATATTATTAAGTCATACAAATGTTAAAACTAATATAAATGCTATTTATGATGAATTTAAAAAATGTATTGAAGATAATATATTAAATGATTTTGATAATAGTGAAAATCAAGATTATAAATATAGTAATCTATTAACATATAAACATAGAAATTTTAATGAAGATGAATCAGAATTGTATACATTAAAAGGTTTAGATGTATGTGGAGCACTTATACCCCCTATTTTACATCATACATGGGTTTTGGCAAATATATTTAAACCATTTCAAGAAAGTGATATTACTAATGCTAATTATATTAAAGTATATAATACATTATATAAGCTTTTATATAACGAATTTAAAGATGAAAATAAAGCATTAAGATTAAAAAATATTTTTTATAAAGCTGTTAATATTTGTTATGATAATAAATCAAATTTTAGCATTAACATTATCGATAAAACTAAAAAAATTATAAATACATATAAAGATAATTATAATGGATTATTAAAAATATATATAGTATTAAGACCTTCTAATACTATAGATGATATTATGATTGAAAATATGTATGATACAGAAAATATTATTATTGATAATAAATATTTATTAGATCATGATTTATATACTGTTAGCATCAATCCAACTATTACTGATGATAAAAGTAAAAATATATATATAGGTGATATTAATAAATATATTAAATATGGTAGATATTTTTATGCAATAGAAGAATTAGAAATACCAGCATGTGGAAAAGGTTCTGTTTTTGATGATAAAGTTAAAACTTGTCAAAAGATAGTAGAAGAACCAATTATTGATAAAAATGCACCAGTTGAAGATGAAATGGATACATTTAATATACCTGAAATCACTAAAATTCTTTCGATGTTTTTACAAATAATTATAGTAATTGTATTATTATATATTATTTATATATTTTATGATATTTTTGGTGAAACTATATTTACTGTTTATAATTATGTATCCATGAAATCTTATGAAATATTTTATAATACATCTGCATATTTAACTACATTAGGCGAAGACGATGCAGTATATGAAAAACGCAAAACAGACGCAGATTATGAATTAGCAAATATGCAATATAAAAACTTAGAACAAAATAAATCAAAAATATTGACATATATGAAAGAACATAACATTCCTATTAAACAGGATATTTAATAATACATGATGAAAATGTTTTACGATGTAAATCGTGAATACCATGAGCTAAAATAGCATTTCTATGTTTTAATGTTGCATAACCCATATTTTTAAGTAAATCATATTTATTTAAATCAGGATTATTATTAACTATTTTAATTATTTCATTATCATGATAATCTTTTGCAATGATTGATGCAGCTGCTATATTTATATATTTAGTATCACCCTTAGTTATACAAGTATAATCAATAATTTCATCATCATCTGGTGAAATAATAGGTTTAAAATAATTACCATCAACAATAATAGATGTAAATTTATTTTTTTTATATGCAATAAATAATGCTCTATGCATTGCCTTAATGGCAGCTTGTAGTATATTTATTTCATCAATTTCTTTTGGTGTTGCAATACCAATACCAAATGTTAATGCATTTTCTTTAATATAATTAGCTAAAATTGTTCTTTTTTTAAATGAAAGTTTCTTTGAATCTTTAATTTGATTAAATAATTCATCATTTAAATTATCAGGCATTATAACGGCAGCAGCAACAACATTACCAAATAATGTACCTCTTCCGACTTCATCAACACCAATCGTTGATAAATTACTTTTTAAATAAGTATTATTATTTATTTCAGTCATATTATAAATAATAATAAGAATAATAATAATTCATTTTTTATTATGAATAAAAATAAATAATTATTCTTTATTTAGAATATATAATGCATCTCCCCATCCATATTGTGTCATATGAGTTATTACTCTTTTAAAATTATATTTAGATAAAAATTCATCAATCTCTTGAATTAATCCACAATTTATATATAATTCTTTTTCATTAACTTCTAAATATATAGCTTTTGCATAAATAATAGAATTTATACTACCTTTTAATGCTAATAATTCAGCTCCTTGAATATCAAAATTCCAGAAATCATATTTTGATGCATTTAAATTATTTCTTTTAAAAAAAGTATCAATTGTATTAAATTTATTAACATATACAACTCCTGGATGTTCATTTGAATGTAATTTCTTCATCATCTTTATCAGTTATTAGAGCATTATAAACATTTGGAATTCCTCTTTTTTTTGCCTCTTCTACTTTAAATGGAAGAGCATCAATCCATATAATATCTTCATTATTTAATCCAAGATTATTATATATTGTAATTTCTTCACAATCATGTGCACCAATATGCATACAACCATTTATAATTATATTATTTAAATTAAAAATATTTTTGATTTCATCTTTTGATATATACATTTATAATTATATTATTTTTTTTTTAATTATTTTTAACGCATAAAATAATTAAAAAAAATTGACTTTAAGAATATAATAAGTTAGAATATATATATATTTTTAAGAGAGATAATGGAAGAATTAATGCATAATTTTAATAAAATATTAGATGAAAAAAAAGAAGAGATTATTGCTATTGCAGCAGCAAAAAAAAAAGATAATAAAAAAATGACAAATGTCGATAAACTTGATATGGATACATCATCAACTATTCATAGAATAAATGCCGCGACGGAAAAAAAATATAAGGATTCAGCGCAATATAAAAAAAAGGCGAATGAATACTCATAAGAGAGTTACCATCTTAAATGAATTAAAAGAACGTCCATTAATTAAACAAAGGACCGAAGAATGGTTTAAATTACGTGAAAATAGATTAACTGCTAGTGATTTATTTGATGCTGTATATCATCCTATTACTTTAATCAAAAAAAAATTAAAAAATGTATCATTCAATTCACATGCAATCCCTGCATTAAAATGGGGTTGTATGTTTGAAGAAGTTGCAGCTAATATTTATGCTCATTTAAACTCAACAAAAATTAATGAATTTGGTTTATTAATTAATGATAAAATTAATAATTTTGGGGCATCTCCTGATGGTATTACAGATGAAGGGATTATGATTGAAATTAAATGTCCTTATTCACGAGAAATTAAAGATAAAGTAATACCTGATAAATATTATTATCAGATGCAGGGACAAATGGCTGTTTGTGAATTAGATATTTGTGATTATATTGAATGTAAATTTAAAGCTTTTAATAATATTGATGAATATATTGATAATATTAAAAAATTAAATGATAATGAAAATGATAATGAAAATGATAATGAAAATGAAAATGAAAATGATAATGAAAATGAAAATGATAATGATAATGATAATGATAATGACAATGATTATAAACATGGTATTATTGCAGAATTAAAAGATAATTCATATATATATTCAACACCTAATCAAAATTATAAGGATAATATTGATGAAATGGAAAAAATAAACGATGCTAAATATGTATACTGGTATTTAGAGATTATTAATGTTCAACGTGTTTATTTTGATAAAGATAAATGGAATAATAAAACTGCTAAAAAAATAGCTGATTATTGGAAATTATATCAAAGTGAACTTAATAAAAGACCAGTTAATTTATTTATTGAAGATAGTGATTAAATATTTTATTCTTTAAATCAATTTTATAAACTAATGTATATCCTGAATAATCATTTTCTTTAAATTGAAAATGTGCTGAATTATATAATAATCCATCATAAAATAATATTATTTTTATACTATCATCTATTTTTTTTATTATCACAAATATATTTTTTAATTTATTAAAATTATATTTTAATTTTGTTTTTTGTATATCATATGTTATTAATTCTAATATACGATTTTTTTCATTTTCATTCTTATTTTCATTATTATCATTATTTTCATTCTTATTATCATTTTCATTATTACTAATATTTATTTCTGATATATATATTGATGGTTTTAATTCATTTAAAAAATAATGTAAATTAACAAAATCATCAATTGTATTTAATTTATTATTAATTGAAGAATATTTTATAAATAACTTATCATCTTTTAATATATCATTATTATCATTATTATAATTATTATCATTAT